>Ga0114923_10001173_pt1 | contig 18532 bp, 12 predicted proteins | sample SumtaG_FD_89578 | JGI IMG/M metagenome (GOLD analysis project Ga0114923, IMG submission 89578) | Deep subsurface microbial communities from Indian Ocean to uncover new lineages of life (NeLLi) - Sumatra_00157 metaG | ecosystem: Environmental > Aquatic > Marine > Oceanic > Sediment | place: near...
CAGTAGAAGTCTCATTGACTGCTGGATCAATATGGAACTGCCAGCGACCATCAGACAGACTAACTTGAGACTCGTCGTTAGTATGAGTTCCGTCACCCTTAACCCAGAGGTCAGGAGCGGTGTTGGAGACTGCGCTGTCACGCTCGAAGCTTCCGTTACGTACCAGATTCCATTCGTGCTCTGCATTGTAAGCTAGAGTCTCAGCAACTTCACTGAGGTTCTTCATGGAAGCGTCACGCTCTGCGAGTGTTGAACTGTCAGAACCGGAGCCCTGAGCAGTTCCCCAGATAACTCTATGGAGTAGTCTGGAGGTTGTAGCTGAATCAAGTCCGGTACCACCTGCGGCACCTGAGTCTGATCTATTAGCCAGAGAATCCCAGTAACTATCTTCAAAGTGTCTACCTCTGAATGCGCCGTCAACAAAGTTTCCTGAGTCAATAGTAGCGTCAAGTATCGAGGCTACCGTCACGTCACGTTCGGCTAGTGTAGAACTATCGGAACCTGAACCAACCGGAGTACCATGAACGATCCTATGTAGGATGTTCGAAAGGATTGTACTGTCTAAGTTACTTGCGGCAGTCTGCGCGGAGATGAAGGCCATGTTCGGAGAAGTGTAATGTCCTGTTGAGTCTTCATTCCATGTAGCGTCTACCAGAGAGTCTATGTCAGCGAACTGATCGTAGAGACTGGTTGCCCACTGCGCGGAAGTAATAGTTGAGTCTGCAATATGTGTTGAGTCAATTACATTGTCAAGCAGGTCAGCAATGGTAACATCTCTCTGTGCTAGAGTAGATGAATCAGATCCTGAACCAACTGCGGTTCCCCACACTACTCTGTGCATTATGTTAGAAACAACACCTGAGTCTAAGCCTGCGGCTCCACCCTGATAAGCGGAGGTATCTTTGAGCATAGTAACCCAAGACTGTGCGCCGGAGACAAGAGAGGTATCGTATTCCATTATTTCATCAACTGCATTGGTGGCGAGAGCGGAGGCGTTCATTACGTCTGCGTCCATCCCGGCAACCTGTACGTCACGCTGAGCTAAAGTAGATGAATCGGAACCGGAGCCCTGCGGAGTACCGTGAGCAATGCGGTGCATGATTCTAGAGATCGTAGCTGAGTCAGGTCCTGCGGCCCCTGAACCCTGATAGGAAGAGGTGTCTTTTAACATCTGAGCGAATGTAGAAGCTCCAGATATGTCAGAAGTATCTCTGGTCAATAGTGTGTCGGCAAACAGAGGAGCGACTTCGGTAGTGTAGAAGTTTGCTGTCTTTGTCCAAGTAGTAACGTCATTATCTGTAAGGGTAAAGAGTCCACGAACAGTTATAGCTGGAGTAGTACAGTCAGCGTTAACAACGATCTGACCACGGCCCTCGATGGAGATATTGTCAGAAGAGTTAGCGTCATGTATTTCTATTCCGCCGGAGTAGTTTCTCATACTTACGTTTGAGTTACCAGCGCCAAAGGATAATCCCGGTCTTCCGTTGCCAGCAACTTCACTGAAGCAATTAGCTAAGACAAGGTCATCATTGGTTCCTATTGTGATTGTATCAAGAAGTCCAGTATTGTGGAAGTGGCCGTTAGCTCCATGGAAGTCACCTACGCGACCGTTCTCTATAGATATTTCGCCGGTACCCCCCATGGCACCCGTGATTGTCATGTTGTAGAAGTATGAACCATCGACATTAACTGGTCCGGTCTGGTCAAGGCCAATAGCATTTCCTTCACCGAGCCCGTAAAACTCCCAGTTCTCAGTTGTGGTGGCGAGGCTATCGGAGCCCCCGGTGAACGAAGCCCTGTCTACAAAGTAATATCTCTTAGAGCCTAAGTTATCTGCAATAGTTCGGGCGGCGGCAAAGGTACTTACTGGATTACTTTCAGTTCCATCAACGCCTAGAACAGTATTTGTGTTTGCGGCAGATTCGTTAAGCCAAACACCCTTACCATTAGGCCCACAGTATTTCATAGTGTCAAGCATAGCTTCTGCATTCGTTGCGGTAGTGACCGTACCAACATTAGAGACAAGAACAATAGCGTCAGCGATTGGTTCGTATCCATTGTCAACGAAGTCTTTGAAGTCAACAGAACTTGTAGCGTCACCTTCAATAGTTTCTAGGTCAGCGTCAACAATACCTGCGGCAGTGATAGCCATAGAGGCCCAGTTAGTTGGAGGTATAGCTCCAGCAATTCCAGCAACATCAACAGCCGCTAAGCCAATAGAGTCAAGCATTAAGTGGAACGAGTCACGAACCACCTGTACTGAGTAAGGGTTGTGAGTAGCTATCCCATCACCCCACATAACAACATCGAACGTCATAGTGTATGCAGTAGGCGTTGGTGATCCATCAATGTCCTGAATCTGATCGGAGAAGATATAGTTTGTATCTCCGTAAATTTTAGTAGTGTCTATACCTATACCACTGAACGGGAACGAGGTACTTCTTGTGTCAAACGAAGAAGCGGCTCCAGCGTCCTGAAAGGAGTGTACGTGAACACTGTCCGGTTTCATGTCTATACCGGCGGAGTCCAAGCAGTAAACATGGTATGAAATAAATTCATCTGCCTGTTTAATAGGCAGGCTTCCATACGCAAATAATCTTGTCAACAACAAGATCGTAACTAGCAAAAATATCTTCTTCATTTACTGCTCCTCTTTATATGTACCACTTTATTTGATTCCAATATATCATGCTTATCTTTATTAAAACTTTCTGTGGGTGTAATGTGTCAGGGTCCCCTGCGGCAACGAACTCATGTGCGCCCTGATCCCATGTTGCTCCTCGAGTCCCTGATGCTATAGCGTCAGTGAAGTCACCGCTTAAGTCTTCACCGTTATCAATCGTACTTGCTCCTGTGGCTTGCGCTAAGTCTTCACCGGGCTCATCTTCAAATGGATCTGTTCCGTCATAGGTGTCATCAGCTCCACAGCCACCACAGCCAGTGTAAGTTATATCGGACAGGTCGGTCCAGTTATTATTAGAAATCTCTGGTGAGTTATCCCACCCTCCACTCGTTGGAGTAGTGACCCCCCAGAAGATATTGTTCCTTGCAATGGTTCCCTTTGTTGGGTTGGAAACGATTCCACTACCACAATCGAAGAAAGTATTATTATCTACATACGCGCAAGCTTCTTGTCCACCGTTAATAAGAACCCCCTGATTGTCGCAATCTAGGAAGATATTATTTCTGATTCTTTGATTGGTAGTTTCGTCACCAGAGTTTAACAATACTCCTCTTACGTTTGATCCTTCGCCATTAAAGAAACAGTTTGAAACCACTAGAGATGAATCACCAGAGGTTCCAACATTAAGACAGTTCGAGTTACCTTGAAGTGTTCCTATCTGTAGTCCGTCTATAGTGACGAAACTCTCGAACACTTGAATCCCTACATAGAACCCCTTGACGAACCAAGCGTCAGTTTTCCATGTAGTACCAGCTCTCGAGTCGTCAACTCCTCTAATGGTCAAGTTCTGGGTAGCGCTCTGGTTCCATCCAGTTATAGAAACTGCGGCACCCTCAGGGTCACCTGACCATAAGCCACTTATCTCAATGGTCAAATCTGAGTCATTAGCAACTAAATCTTGTTCAAGGTCAGCCTCTGCGGCAGTTAGTGTAGTGTAGTCACCACCTGAAACAGCGACAGTATAAGTTCTCGTAGACTGCGAGAGTACCGGGGTAGCGAGTAGTAGTAATGCAAAGATTAACTTGTTAACCATAGTGTCCTCTTGGCTGATTGAACGGCTACATATTTATCTGAATCAAAAATGTAACCCAGTATTCTTAGTTGTTGTCTACGTCTGTTAGGTACGGGGTCAGGGTCACCGCCTGCGGCGGCAAGTTCATGTGCACCTATATCCCAATTAGCGTCACGGTCAGTTCCGTTAATGTCTACAGTGAGCATAGAATACCTACCAGTTAGATCGACACCTACCTCTGCGGCATCTGAGCCGGTCTTTAATGAGAAGTCACCGTTAACAGTGTCTGTATGCGGGTCCGCTTGACTATATAAATCATTTGCGCCACACGGAGTACAGCTAGTGTAAGTTATCGAAGCGTCAGAAGTGTAATTAAAGTCACTGGTATCCCAGAAGTTCTGAGGGGTAGCGCCTAAGAAATTACCGACTGACATAGCTATAGTATTCTTAACAGTCATTCTTCCACTGTTAGACCAAAAAGCTGTTTGAGCACAATCGTAAACAGTGCAATTATATACATGGATACCGGGAATAACTGCGTTAGCGTAAGCAATGACAGCATTGGGCCATTCGGTTATAATACAGTTGAGTACTCGAGTCCAACCACTACCAGTGTTATATTGTCTGATAGCACAAGAATTAACAGCCCTCTGGTCGGATCGGAAGTAAGAGTTCTGTACTGTCATTCTCTTTCCTCCGTCACCATTGATTCCATATATGTAACTTGCACCACTGTGATTCTGCCATACTTGGATACCATCAATTATCACGAAGTCTTCACTTACAGTGATCGAAGTTACCGCCCCTGTTGAACAAGCCCATCTATCAACATCCCAAATATGTGTAGCTTTAGAGTCACCTATTGCTATAACGATCAGGTTTCTCGTTGTATCCATTGTCCAACCGGCTATAGTTATAGCTCCCTCATAATCATTACCTGTCCAAGCTCCGCTAATCTCAAATGTGAGAGCAGAGTCATTAGTGGTTAATGCTTGGTTGTGTGCTGTTTCTGCGGCCTGCACGGTAGTGTAATCTCCGCCGGACGCTTTGATAGTGTACGTTCTCACACTAACAGCAGACGCTGTAGAGGCGAGTATAACTATAAGCATAAGTATCCAGAAGACTATTTCCCCTGTCGCATTGTCTTCGTAGTGATTACTCATTAGTTTCTCAGCCTTGCTATAATTTTTGCTTTAATAGCAACGAGGTCATACTCTACAATAAGTGCTAACGCTTGCTGGTTTGTAACTGTTAGGCGAGTTCCGTCTATAGCAAACTGCGCTAACGCTGAGTCGATAAGAACTTTCTTGAAGTGCCATCTACGTTGTTTCACATTCCTATGTAATGTTTCAACTGCTCCCGGTGTGTCAGTGACAGAAGAGTCTACGAGACTGAGTACATACTTATTAGCCTGTTCCATTGTGGCTCCCGGTAGATTGATAATCACAAAGTTCGGTGGGCCTTCCATGCCGCCCCAATTAAATCCGTCCGGCTTAACGACCACAATCTCACCTCGGTGAGTCTGTGACCACATATCTCTTAGCCACGCCAACGTGTCTTGAGTGGTTCCCTCTGGTATGTCTGCTACACGAGCCCAGTTCTGCTTTGCCTGCACAAGTAATTCAACGGAGTTAGCACTAGGGGCAAGACTCGCAAGTATACCAATGGTTGCAATTGTCACAGCAACCCAAAAGGTAATTCTGTCTGTCAGTTTCTTTGTACTTCGTTTCATTAGATTTTCCTTAAGTCAAATAATAGTGATTCAACAATAATCATTTCGTCTGTTTCGGTGTCCCACTCGGCACAGTAGAGCCATGCTCGAGCATGATCCTCACTGAGCTTAATCCATTTTGCTCCAAGTGTTGGTTTACCGGTAAGAGTATCTAGAACAGGTGACCCTGGGATTCTCCTCCAGCGATTTACTTTGTCCTTATCGATTCCGTAGAGCTGAAGTATCAACCCTAGGTTCATGTCTATTCCGTCCATCCGGGTGTCAAGCTTTGCTGAGAGTTTTTCGATTCGCTCGAGTACAGTGTCCTGCTCTGTGTCCTTAGCCTCTCCTGCGTTCACTCCGCCGGTAACCCAGACAACCCACAAAGCGGCTACCAATAAAGCACCAGCTAAACTGGCTATAGTTTTCCACCTCTTACCAATCACATCTAGGGCTTCTGTGATACCTACTGTCATGCCTATTCCCCTATTCATTAGAATTTCGTTTTTCCTTTTCGGCCACGCTTCTCATAGACGTTTGCACCAACACCGATAAACACGAGGGGCGCTACGGTCCCTGCGGCCTCGAAGCCACCAGACTGCCAAGCTTCGGCAATGTCTCTGTATGCTAATGGCGCAAGAGCCTCGTAGAGAGCGTCTAGTCTATCTACTTTTCTTCCAAAGATATTCTGCCCACCTATACCCACGTTGAGTAATAGGTTGGTTGCTGGTGATACTTTATACTCTGCGAACCTAAAGAAGTTCTCTGTTCCAAATTTCTTCTGACTTGCAGAGAGATGTTTGCCCGTGTAACCCATCGAGTCGCTTAACCCTAGAATAGCTGAGGCAAGAAGTCGAGCAGGTTGAATAAATCCCGCTCCAAAGTCTATGTGCATATCGTCCTTCACGGCCTTACCAAAGTCTGGAGAGCGAGGGTCTAACCCTACTTCCCATCCATTGACAGCCATCCAAGTCATGGCGGCAGAGTAGAAAGCAAAGGTAGTAACCATCTCTCTGTAGATTTCTTTTAGCACTCTCGGTGGAGTGGTCTTAAACTGAAGCGGGGCTAACAGTGTTTGGATTCTACTCACCGCAAAGCGAGGAGCAAAGAACGCAAGCCCTAAGCCTGCGGCAACGCCCTTACCTACACTGAACGCGCCCTTACCACTGTTAATGTTTATCCAATGGGCCCAAGCTTTCTGTTCGGCTATGGTTGACTTCGGATATTTCTCGAGGAACCAATTCATTGATTCAACTCGCATGAGGTTCAAGAAGGTTGTCATGTTCCGGTCGGCACCTTTGAAGAACTGACCAAGGGCTCTCACTGGGCTCAATGGCACACCCGCTACTCGGAACGCAATCTCCTCTTTTAATAGCAGGTCTATAAAAGCGCCTCCAACAGTTTCCTCTTTCCTTGTAAGCTTCGCGCCTACTTCTGAAAGCTCTAGTCCCGCCCTGTCTAATTTGTAGAACTGTGGTAGCTCAGAAATTCTGTGTGCAATCGCTTCGTGACTCATCTGGCTGAAGGTTGCTCTGAGTGTGTCAAGGAAGTTGAGTCCAAGTAACTTTGGATTCTTGATTAACTGATTCGTTGTGAGTATCAAACCCTGTCTTCCTATGGCTGACATTTCACCGGTAGCCGCAAAGGTTCTGAGGGCCTGTGAAGCTTCGAGAGCGAAGTCTACAACGGTACTCGGTAGAGCGTCCTCAATGTGCCTGTCGATAAGTTTACGTAGGCGCTTGACTTTCACTTCAAGATTCTCCAGTGACTCAGGTCTAGTTCGCGTGGGCCTCTGTAGCTTAGGTCTACGTATGCGATACTCCCCTGTCCTTGCTTCCTCAAGAAGCTCACCCATCTCGTCTTCCAGTTTAAGTTCTCTGTTCAAGTCTTTCTCGAGCTCTCTGAGCCCTTTCTCTTTCGCGCTACTGAGTCTCGGACGTTTCTTCTCGGTTACTGCGCGCCACTTATTGTCAAGCATATCGATGAGGTCGTTTACTCTAGTCTCGGTGCGCTCAACGCGAGCCCTGTCATTTCTAGTTGCTCTGTTGATCTCTTTTATTTCCCTGAGAGTTTTCATCAAGTCCGACACGGTAGAGGTAAATTCTTTCTTGAGAGCTTTAACATTACGCTTACCAGCTCTCTCGTCAGCTATCTTACGCTCAAGAGTTTTAACTCTCCGGCGTTCTGCGAGCTGTTCTTTCAGTCTGGTAATCTCAGGGCTTTCCTTTGGCGCTTTCTTTGGAGCAGGTTTCTTACCAGCGTCTACGTCCCTTATCTTACCTTTGAGTGTCTCTCTCTTCTTAAGCTCTGCCTTACGGGCGGCATCTCTTTTCTTTACTATCTCAAGTTGTTTCTTTAGGCTAACGATGAGAGGATCAGTCTCTATCGACGGCTTACGGAATGTGAGTTTATCTATACCCTCTTTGAGTTTCTTGGTTAGACGAGATTGTTTCTGTAGTTTCGACCAAACGAGTGCATGGTCTGACTTGGCTCTACCCTGAGTCTTTGGGTCTTTAGCTAAGATACCGTCAACAATATCTTCGGCTCTGAGTTGAGGAAAGTCTTTCTGGATCTGTTTCTGAATCGCCGGTAAAGATTTGAGTCCGTCCTTTACATAAGTCTTCGCGATTCGACCAATCTGGAATAACACCTCTGGGTTGAATCCTGAGTTGAGGGTGAACACTCCCTCTTTCTCGAGGGCCTTGAAAGCGAGGTTGCGCTCAGCTAGGTTTGCGTCTTTGTCTGTCTGTTTAACTTTCCTAGCCCTTCGCTTCGTGACTTCATTTCTCGTGAGTCCTTCGGCTAGTTGCTCTCTGATCTTAATGTTCTCCGCTTGCCATTCGGCGTTCTTTTTGTCCAGTAATTTTATCTGAGTCTCGAGTCCTTCGACTATAGCTTGTGTAGTCTTTCTTTCACCGGAGGTAAGCTCTCTCCCTCTCATGATCTGCTCTCGAGCGACAACGGAAGCAATGTCATAGGTGTCCCTGATAATCTTGAGTCGTCTTATTGTGAATGCGCCAGAGATTCCTGTTCCAGCTTTCTGAGAGGCTTCCACCAAAGTAATGAGTTGCTGAGTAGCTACCTCGATATCTCGAGCGGCTAACTGCTGTGCTTGCACATCGCCTTTCTCTAAGGCTTCCGCGTGAGCTCTGGTAGCCGCATCTTTTGCTGACTGGATCTTGTCGGCCTTTATGACCATACCTACATGGTCGACCGTAGAGACAAGAATAGTTTCCCTGCTTGCCAATACCTCTTGGGCCACATCAAGCGCTCTCGTGTCAGCTTTCTCTGCCATGCCCTTTTCAAGTTGACCCTTGAGGGTTATGCGCTCAGCTTGGCTTAAGTTCGCGTTCAGCTCCTGCTCTTTAACCATTCTCTCGATAGAGGCCTTATTCAGTGCAGTAGTCTTGGTAGGATCAGAGCTAACCTCAGTTGGCTGAGTTCTGATCTCTGCGTCCAGTAGCTCCTGCTCCCTGAGTTTACCTACCTTCTTGGTAGGCTTAGGAGTCTCAACAATAGGCTGTGAGATCGCTTTTTTGGGGGTAGCGGCGGGCACTGTGGGCTCCGGGGTAGGTTTAGGCTCCTCTGCTACTACTTTCTCTGATTCTATAGCCTTTTGGGCCTTAGCTCTGTTCTCTTCGACCTTAGCTCGGGCCTCTGCATTAAACCTGCTTACCGGTGCCTGCTTGGCACCCTTGGCTGGAGCTGGCAATGGTTCGAATAGGCCAGTGGACTCTTTCAGTTTCAGGAACTCATTGATCCTACGCTGGCGCTCAGGAGACACTCTCTCCTTGAATATATTTGTCGGTCTTGGAGTCTTCTTGGTCTTCTTGCCTGTCGCGATATCTACCTGAGTCTTCAGCGCATCTCTTACCGGCGCGCCCTTAAGGCTCTCTCCCGGTTTGATACCACCCTTGACGGCGGTGAACGCAAGCATTAAGTCAAACAACCCACCTTCAAACATTTCATCGCCAAGCGACCTTGGTAACGCACCTTCGCCGGAACTCTCGAGTTGGAGTTTCCCTACATCAAGGAAGTCACCACTGCCTATGTCTAAGAAGTTTCCAGCGTCGAGGCCGATCAACCTCAAGGCATTCTTGCCAAATATATCAACAAAGAACTGCGGGAAATCGATAGCGGTCTGTACTATATCATTGGAGAACATAGTAGCAACCATCTCCGGTACGAACCGAATAGCCTTTACTCCCTGATTGTCTAGAGCGTCCTTGATCCAGAGAGCGACATTATCACCAGACTCAGCCTGGGATTTAACTTTGAACCCCGCCTCGTCAAAGAAGTTCTGCACCTGTTTGAGTGGAGTGTCTTTGCCTGAAGGAAACTTACCCTGCTCCAACTGGTGTTTGTTCTGTGCCCTTACAGCTTGATCGTTCAACTCGAGAACGTCAATACTCATCTGCCTACGACCTTCGTGCGATCTAGCCAGAGGAGCTTTCGCGAAGTCTTCACGAAGCTCTGTACCTCCCGGTGTAGCTGTAGCGTCAGACGGTTGCTTAATAAGGTCGTCGAGCGAACGCATAAGCGGCGTGTCGATCACGTTCTTACCTTGAACGTCCTGAATCTTCTGGAGTTGAGTAGAGACATTCAGATCAAACTCTCTCTGTTGTTCAACGCCAACTCTTCTCTCTTGCTCTTTCTTAATCTGAGCAACAGATAAGCCAGTCTCGGGATCTATCTGATCTTCCCTGCGTGACTTCTCCTCTCTGAGTTCGAAGAGACTCAGTCCAGTTTCTGGATCTATCAGCGCCTTGTCGCGCCGGAGTTCTGTCTCAGCTCTAAGAGATTGAAGGTCTATGCCTGTGAGTGGGTCAACGGCCATATTATTTCTTGCCTTTTTTTCCTTTTTGTAGTGCCGCCTCTGCTCTCGCTAAAGCTTCTGCGAGGGCTACGTCTTCTAATCCTGTAGCGTCAGAGGTCGCTCCACTATTGTCACCAATAATACTACCGAACTCTCTGAGCTTTACAATGTCGTCGAAGAACCCTTGGAACTGTGAAGCGTCAATGTCTTCATCTTCCAGAGCTTCTTCTATCCACTCGAGGAGTACCTCTGGTGTCATTCCATCTGCCGGTATGTCAAGGTCAGCTTTCTTACCAGCCGCTAGGGCTTTAAGGATAACTGCCTTCACTCCATCGTCAACAACTTTATTACCGGTTCGTCCAAATGGATCTTTCTTCGTTATGGACTTCGGAGCAGTTCTAGCTAGAACCAATTCTCTCTGGTCTTTGAATATCTGTTGTCTGTCTTCTTCTGTCTCAGCAAGACTTAAGCGCTGTTCGAAGTTCAAGGCTTTCTGTGTTTGTAAGCCGGTAGGTACGTCAAGACCCTGACCCCTCACGGCATCTCTGGCGAGTCCCTGAGGAATACCACCAACTGCGGCACCACCAAGAATGTCACCAACACCGGTTCCCGGCGCAGGAGACTGAGGACCAACAGAATCAGACTGGATAATACCACGACCACCAACCTTAGTTGGAATGCCCTGCTCAAAACTATGAGCGTCGATACCTTCCTTGAATTGCTTAACGCCCTCGAGTTGAGTGGATCTAGTTTCGTCGATGATATCTTGAGACTGCTGTGCGCTCGCCTGCTTTGCCTTAGCCATCTGGAGTTGTTCGAACTTCATCATATCAGAAAAGTTCTGACGAGTACGTTGGCGTTCACGGTCCCTGTTCTCTTGAACGTCACGAGGAAGTCTCGCAATAACAGGAGCCACGTTCTCTGCAAATTTACTTAAGAAACTTCTACCTTCGGCCATGCTTACACCAAGCTTCCTAGGATACTCACCCCTGTACGTTTATCTATAGCCGCTTGGTTCGTGGCGTTGATAAACTGTTTGGAAGCAAACTGCGCTTCATCATCAAGGCCCTGATTGGCCGCAAAGTTCTGAGCGATACCTGAATCAGCTCCACCACCAAAGCGCTCGAAGGTTTGCTGGAAGCTTTTGTTACGCCTCTGTTGATTAGCTCTACGGAAGAGAGCCATCATTCGAATGAGTTGTCCTTGGTCTATGTTACCCTCGGCCAACTCTCCTGCTTTCTGTCTAGCTTCTTGGAGTCGCTTACCTCTACCACCATCACCGGCAAAAGCCTTTATAGCGGCTCCGGCGGCTCCGAATGCGAGTGGACCAAAAGGCCCTGCGGCGAAACCGGCTAAGCCAGTCAGTTTTTCGGGTTGTAGGAAATCAAAATTTTGTGCCATTTATGTTGCCTCCGTACCTATCTTATAGGTGGTCCGTGTAAAAATTTCGTCCATATATGAAATGCGCGAGTAGTGTCTGCTGTTATAGCCAGCCCTGTTGCCCACTGTAGTGTAAAGAATTGTGCTTCGTTGTACCTGACACCATGCACTGAATACATTGGATCATCCTGACTGAATGTCTCAGTGACCTCTACGGTCCCACTATCATTCTTAATAGAGAAGGTTCCAGAGCGAGTATTAGTATTACCGGCAAGCTTACCAATCTTTCTGATCGCGAACGTGTTTATATCATCGTCCTTGAATGGGCGTGTTTCAATAATACCAGTGTAAGCCGCATTGGTTGTACCGGAGTCGAAGTATAATGCAGAAGTCTGGAAGTCGAAGATTCGTTGGTCAGTTACGCGAGCGTAGATCATAGTACTGGAGAGCTGAAGCCCTTCTATTCGAGAGGTGTCATAGTGAGTCGCTTGGAAGAAACTTCCACTACGAGTTGTCCATGAATCCAACTCAGGATAGTACACATACATCTTACTTATACTCGGGTAGGTGAAGATGATTGTCTTGCCACCCGTTCCAACGCCTGCAACCATTGTAGACTTCAGCGAGTCGCTCTTGCCATCTACTATCTGATCGTTAATCTTTCGAGATACTAGAGGGTTTGTAACACCATAGTTCTTAACAGGGTGAGCGCTTAAGGCTCTGATACCATCACGGGCCATAAAGTAAATAATTCCGCCGTAGTTAATCATAGACTCTGAAGCTATACAGCCTATGCCATCAACCGGAGAACCTTTGGTTGGAAGTGGTCCATTAGGATCATAGAGTTCAACTAGGCCGTTCGACCGGAAGACAATTATATTTGGACCAATGTTTGTGATTGCAGTAATAACGTCACCGTTACCGGCATCAAAATTTATATCACTAAACAGTTTGAAGACAGCAGTATCTACAGTGGACCTAAAGACCGCCTGATCGGTATATGCAAACATCTGATCCTTGAACGGAAAGAACCCTTTAACTATTGCCATTCTATTGTCGGTAGGATTAAACCTCTCGTCGAATTTTATACCCTCAGGAGAACGCCCACCAGTTATGAAGTCGTGCCAGTTAACGCTATCTTCAAACACAGAGTCTACGTTACCTATCATCAGGCCAACAGGGAAGAATGCAGAGAAAGTAATCATAGAGTCAGTGTATACAGTTCTGTCTTTGAATGTCAACCAACCTGCCAATCTAGTGTCTTCTAGCGGAGCGGTGTAACCGTGTACCGGTTCACCGAAAAGGAAAGTGTCTATCACAACCATAAAGCTATCCATGTTAGGTTCGTACCTAACTTGTCTTCTCCAGACTATTCTAGCGAGGGAAGAATCAAAGGCTGTGGTTTTAGGTATCCCAACGTGTATAGCAATCGTACTATCGTAACTAGAGGCTACAGAATTATTCGTCTGCGAGGAAGTAGACACAGTAAGTAGTGGCCCCATGTTAGACATTAAGGGTTGGCTGAGAGCTGTGTCAAACTGAGTGATTCCGTACTGCCAACCTATGTGGTGCCTATTGGAACTGTCTAGCAATGCTCCATCGGGCCACCAGTCTAGGGTTATATCGGAACTATGAAACTGAGCAATAAGTGTTGGCGCGCCCGGAGCGGTAAACTGAGGGTTTCTATCTGCGCCACCAGTTGTGTCTCTGATAGCCGTCTGTGTGTAACTTCTGCCTGTGTCAACCGGAATAACTAATACATAGCCAGCAGAGTCTGTGGCGGCAGGGTAGCTTGCGGTTCCTAGGCTATCGTTTGGAATGGAATCTATGAATGTAGCTACGTCTAAGGTATCTACGTCACCACTAATTATAGAGTCAATAATAAACAGCGTATCTATTTCGGGGAGTGGTACATTCTCGTGTCCTCGAGTACGAAGTATGTACAGAAGAACAGAATCACTAATTACGTAAGAGGCCGCAATCGAATCGTGTGCCTGACGAGGAAATGCATAGAGTAAGGCAAGTTCGTTAAAGAGTGGAACGAAGTGAGAGATGTAACCTAATTGCTTCATTAGCCCCAAACTATTTTCTGTAGCGTCAGCAGTTATGTCGGCGTATCTATTTACCATAACGTACCTAGGAGTGCCTTCTATAGTCCACGTAGAATCGTGCTGAGGGTTCTCTGAACTAGAGAGGACTGGAACAATTTCAACCTGTCCCGGCGCTCGAGGTACGAGCATAGTGGTACGGGTACCATTGGTAATCATCGGCCTCTGTCTCGGTAGTGCAATATAGGCAAACCCTTTCCATGTAGCCCAAGAAGGAGTTTCTCCCTTATATATGAAGTCAGAAAGTTTTTGAGTTAACTCATATTTATTCGGCCTAGAGGCGTAAAGTGAGGACCATTGATCTTGAGCACCATAGCCAGGGATTACTCCAAGTATAGATTTTCTCAGGTTTCCATAAAGGGCGTACAGGCCGGTGATCCCCCCGGTGTCGGAAGCGACAAGGTACCCACCTGTACTTAAGGTTATGGTAGCGGAGTCACCTGTGGCAAGTTTAGCTATGTCTATATCGGCTAGAAACACGCATTCGGAGTCTGTAGCAAAATAACTATTACCCCAATACCCTATTGAGGTAAAGTCTGTTCCACCTGCGGGATTCAAACTATCAATGTCTTGGCCTAACAGGAACTCGTCTTGGGCCGGTACGGTACTATCGCAGGACATATAAAAATGAATCCTATTTGACTTTGTATTGTGAACAGTATCAGTTATTAGGCACTCCCAAGTTATTGCAGTGGGTATCGTGAGTGCTATAGAGTCTGTTCTTTTTGCGTCACCCCTACGTAGTACTGCCGACCCGTACTCACCGTCTAATACATATTCGTGTAGCTGTAGATATTCATTGAAGGGCAAAGTAAACGGATTGTCCTTAGTGTTTATTCCGCCACGGAAGTCATTGAAAATAACATCTGGCTGTGGATCGCTCTCAACTGTAGAAGCAAGAAAGGCCACATAGAACAAGGCTATGCCTCCGAATATAATAAACAGCACTCTCATAAATGATCTAAACCTTTCTTGTCTCAATCGGTTCTCCCAGTGGGCCGGAATCCTGTCGCGACCGTGCCTCTTAGTTGGCTGGTTTCCCATAGTTCTATCGCCGGTCCGGCTACCTCTGGAGAGCTTCTGTTTTGTACAAGTCTATTGGTTGTTTGATGATGTTCTCGCGCATGGCCGCTACCCAGTTCTGGTAGGTCGTCCAAGCGGTTGCTTCTTTTCCTCTGTCTAGTTGTCTCTCTGCCAAGAAAGCCGCATGATATACAACACCCATTTGGAATACTCTAGGCATAGTGACCACACCGGAGTCTCCGTCATTATCGAAGAACGGTTGCTGGTAATACTGAATACGTAACGTGTCAGACTTCGCGGTAGGGTTCTGCGGAGTTGGAAAGACTGTCAGAGTATCAGCGTAATACTCAAAGAAACTATAGCCAGACTTTGAAGACCTCGTAGGCCCTACCTCAACTGGCTTCTCTTCCTCCCAAAAGATAGAGGGTCGTTGAGGTATAACATTGAACGAGTCGTTATCTATATGGGTAACACTCTTAATCCTGTGAACTAGAGAGTCAACGGTAAACACCGTAGTGTCCAAGTTAACTACTTGAATCTTTGTCAGTTCTCGTCCGAATACGAACGCAGGTAAAGCGTCAAGTGAGCGCCATACGTGCTCACGTACATCGGTTCGCTTAAGGTAGTCAGACCCCAAGGTATCGAGGTCAAGCATTCTGAATGTAGCGTTAATATACTGGTGAGTAGAATCCATTCCATCTTTAGTGGAGGTCACAGCGTTAGCCGTTCCACACAGGAGACAGAGTGCTACGCTACCCAGTATAGCGTTGCGAATTGCGGATAACATTTGCATTGATAATCTCCGGTGAAGGTAGAGCCATGTGCCCACCTCGGGTTGGCGCTTCGTAGAAATCTATCATCTGTTGAAGCGAATTGTTGTATTGTGCCCTAAACTGGTTACGGAACTGTTGCATTAACATTCCGTCACGTAACACAAACATCCAGTCGATAGGCCAATCGGCAAAGGTAACACCGGAACGTAAATACGTATACGTCATAACATCGTCTTCGCCAACCGTTCCGAGAACTTCTATACGAGGATACCCCGTATCGTTCTTCTCTCTTCTAACCCACCCTCTTGGTGTTCCCGCTATGGATTCTCCGCCAAAAGACAGGTCCTTCTCGTACTGGTCATACTTACGTAACACTCTGAGTGTGCTACCCCACATAACCGTGTACACGTCACGAACGTCACCATTAGCCGCCTTGAGGTCCAAGGTGGGAACCGAGTCCGTGAACGTATGTGTATATCGTGCTGTAGCGAAGTGGAACTCAGTGGAGGCTGTCACTGCTTTATCTACAACACTCTGTAGTGATCTCTCTAGCTTATCATACATTGACTCCCGCTTGTTACCTCCAAGCAGATCATTCGACTCAAGTACGTCTACAGCTTCCGTTAAAATTCCTCGTGCGTCTTCGCTCATACTATTCCTTCTTTACTGTTTCCAATTCTTTCTCGGCTTCTTCAAGCTTAAGTTTTTCTGCGTCCAACTTAGCTTTATACTCAACGAGAGTATCGTAGTCAGTGGATGGATCGTCAGTCTCTGGGACTGTCTTTACCGGACCACCGTGATTAACGAAGTCTTCATACCCGTAGTTGTATTCCCCGATGTGTCCAATCTTCAATGATGTGTCAACCCACATCTGGTGACCCTTAGCACTGGCCTTATTACAGAAGTAATAATTAGATCCCAGGATCGTCTTGCTCTTCTCAAGGTACTCATGGAAGAACCAAGGCTCTTTGAGTTTCTTGACTTCTTTCATATTCAGAAGCAGGAAGGCGGTTCCAATCCCGTCAACCTTAAGGAGTGCGTTGTCTACCCAGTTTGCAATGACACTATATGTTGAAGCGTCATCTTCTGCAATGGTTTTCTTTGCCATCACTGGAGTGAACGGATATTTCTTCTTAAACGCCAAAGCGCTTACGAAGTCTTTCTTGTGAGCAAGTAGTCTGTCACAAGCGTCTGGTGGAAACGTCATGTCGGAATCGATCATTAACAACCAGTCACAGTTGTTCTCTATTGCGCTATGACACAATTTGTTTCTACCGATAAAGATGTTTGTAACGATCTGGGTGTGTTTCTTAATTACGTATTTACAGCGACCGTCACTGAGGCGATTGTAAGCCATGTGGTTTAACATCGCCTCCAGACATTCCTGTGTCTGCCAGTTAACTTGACTGCCGGGGGCCAACATTCCGAGCATTACGCTAATCTGTTTCTCGGGTTTTTTCTTACCCTTAAGATTATTGAATGAGACAGCTTTACCCATTAGACCCTCCGTGAAGTTCCACGCGCACCTGAAACAACGCGACTAGGGTTACTTACCATAGGCTGTGGGCCATGGATAGGATCGTCGGTCATTGGTGTGCCGATAGCTTTCGGGAAGCCTTCAACAAGCCAATACCTACCGGCTGGTCTGCGTTTGGAGCGGAACATTGAATCTTTCATTATCTCTGCGGCTTCCTCTGGATTAGAGGTCTGATAAGTCAAGGTTTCCTTGTTGAACTCAATGCGGAGCGCAGGAATGGTTGAAGTTCTGATTGCTTGACCCTGCACGACTTGGTCTGCAATAATCATTGAAGGTTTTACAACGCGAGTGAATGGTCTGTTTGTAGCAAACCTCCAGAGTTTCATTTCTTCCGGTAGCGGAGTCTCTGGGTCGTAGAGTTCTTCGGGTTCGTCTTGCGGAGCTGGTCCAACAAGCGCTTGCGCTTCGAGTATCTCAAGCTTTTCTTCGAGAGCTTTTTCCATTGCGTCAAGGCGAGCCATCTTAGCGTCGAGCTCAGCTTCTTTGGCTGACAGATCGACCGGTGGCGCGAGTGGTGCGGCTGACGGAGCCTCTAGCACGTCAGTTGCTTTTGGTGTTTCTAATTTGCTTTTCTTTGTTTTGGTAGCCATGATGTTTCCTATTAAAATGAGATAGGGGGGAGGACGATCCCCCCTTTACTCAAGTAGGTTATGCGGCGAAGCTGGTTACATCTTTAAGCATAGCGTGGTTTCCCGCACTACCCTTAACTTCGATACAACCAGTGTATCTCCACTCGTCCTCGCGAGTCATCTCGTCGTTGCCCTGAATGTTCTGGACCAAACGGAGATCCATGTTATTCATTACAACTTCTTTGATGAAAGGCATATCAAGCAACAGAGCGGTGTTACCCTGCCCGGAAGCTTGTGCTCTCAGCATTTTGTGGTTGATGATCGCAACCTGTCCATGCGCAGACAACCAATTCTGCACAGCGATACCATAAGTCTTATCGCTCGGAACGGTTCTGAGGTCAGCCAAGCCCCACGATTCGATGGCAGAGATGATCTTCGGCGCGGCATACAGCACCTTACGCGAAGAACCATACCGGAAACCGTCTTCTATAAACTGCAAGAATTCAGCTTTGGTAAGCTCAGCCTGTGAAACGATGTTGGCACTCGGAGCATTCTCAGTGATGTAATGGATGATTCCACCAGCCGTGGTAGGCAGGCGCGAACCCGGAGTAGCGTTCTGAGTCAGTCCATCACCAGAGTACGGATTACCGTAGATTTTGTTGTACTCGATCTGGCGAGCAATCTCGATACCGCTCTTGCGAGTCTGGTAAGGCAACTGCTGTTCGCCGTAGAGCGCCGAGTTCATCAGCTCTTCGGTCATCTCAAAGTTTCTACGGAAGCCTTGGCAATAGTTGTTGCGCATAACTTCGATAGTTGCTTTGAGACTAGGCGCTGTCGAACCCTCAGTCATAGCGTTACCCGCTATAATCAAGCTATCACCAACGGCGATAGTGGTTGCAAGCGCGGTCCAGCTCTCAGCA
>Ga0114923_10001174_pt1 | contig 18511 bp, 13 predicted proteins | sample SumtaG_FD_89578 | JGI IMG/M metagenome (GOLD analysis project Ga0114923, IMG submission 89578) | Deep subsurface microbial communities from Indian Ocean to uncover new lineages of life (NeLLi) - Sumatra_00157 metaG | ecosystem: Environmental > Aquatic > Marine > Oceanic > Sediment | place: near...
GGCGGATGGACACAGCCGATGGAGCGTGAAGTATTTGAACGGGGGCAGGCAGCTGCGGTGTTGCCTTACGATCCTGAGCTTAATAAAGTAGTTTTGATCGAGCAATTTCGGATTGGTGCGATGCAAGATGAAGCAAGCCCGTGGTTGTTGGAAATTGTTGCAGGGATTATTGATAAGGGAGAAACTCCCGAGGAAGTTTGTGTTCGTGAAGCAGAAGAAGAGGCGGGTTTGAAAATCGAGCAATTATTGCCGATTACGCGTTATTGGGTTAGTCCGGGTGGTTGTGCTGAACATTTTGATCTTTTTTGCGGTGAAGTTGATGCGAGTCATGCGGGCGGTATTCATGGTTTGGATCATGAACACGAAGATATTAAAGTTCATGTGGTTGATGTTGAGCAAGCATTTTCTATGGTTCGTTCTGGATTGATCAAAAATCCACCAGCCATTATTGCATTGCAGTGGTTGGAGCTGAAGTTACTCCGTAGTGAGGTCAGGTTTCCTCCGAATGGGGTCAGGTCTTGAATTTTGAGCTTTGACTTAATGGGTAGAAATAGCAAAATCAAGTTTTAAGATTCAAATCAAAGTCTAAAATTCAAGACCTGACCCCGCTACGGAGTAAAACCTGACTTCCCAAGGCACAAAAAAAGCCAGCCTTGCGGCTGGCTTTTTGATTCATAAGCTAGAGAAGCTTACTTTTTAGTTTTACGACGACGACGTTTTACCCTTCTTTTTGGGGCTTTTTTTACAGCTTTTCTTTTCTTCGTAGTTTTTTTCTTTTTCGTAGTCTTTCTTTTCTTCGTAGTTTTTTTCTTTTTCGTAGTCTTTCTTTTTTTGGTGGTTTTTCTTTTTTTCGTAACTCTTTTCTTTGCAGGTTTCGTGGCTTTTTTTAACCTTTTTTCAAGAGATCTAACTTTTGCTTTGGCTTTTTTAAGTTGCGTTTGCAACTTTTTCGCCATCACATTCTTTTTGGTTCGTTTGGCTTTTGGCATAACTCATTCTCCATGTTTAGTTGATATAAAATTTGCATTTTGCAAATACAAGCGACCGGTAAATTACAACCGTCAATTTCATTATACCTTGATTATATGAGATATCAAATATTTCTTGTATTTTTTTTGCTTTTAAACGAAGACATCACGTTTGCCGTTTTTTATTTTTTGTAGCAAATTTTTTGTGAGGTGTTGTTGGTCGGGTGACATCAAAGAAATTTCTTTGGTAATTAGTTTTTCGCCGATATTTTTGGTAATGTCAGAGGCATAATCCGATAAATATTCTGCAAAAGTGGTAATTGCATTTGGCAAACACATGTCTTTAATTTTGCCGGGTTTAGCTAAATTCATAAAATCATGGCCGGTGCGTTGGAGGCGATAACAAGCAGTGCAGAAGCTTGGAATATATCCTAGTGAAGCAACGTCTGCGATTACTTCATCTAAAGATCGATGATCACCTAAAGAAAATTGACTGGCATTTTTTTCTTGTTTTGCATATCCGCCGGGGTTGGTGCGGCTGCCGGCAGAAATTTGTGAAACTCCTAACGCTAATGCAATGCGCCGCATTTCTGGAGTTTCACGAGTCGATAAAATAATTCCGGTGTATGGAACGGCCAAACGTAAAATCGCAATTATTTTTGCAAAGTCTTCGTCATTTACAGGATGTGGTGGTTTGGATGAAATTTCAGATCCAACCGCCGGTTCTAATCTTGGTACACTTATAGTATGCGAACCAACTTGGTAGGTTTTATCTAAATGTTTTGCATGCTGTATTAATGCCAATAATTCAAAACGCCAATCTGCCAAACCAAATAACGCACCGATGCCAACATCATCAATGCCGGCTTCCATGGCACGATCGATTGCCGTAAGGCGCAAATCATAATCGGATTTTTTTCCAGATAAATGTACTTGTTGGTAAGTTTTGCGATGATAAGTTTCTTGGAATAATTGATAAGTACCAATATTTTCGGATTTCAATCGGCGAAATTCCTCGGTGGTCAATGGCGCAATATTTACATTTAAACGACGAATTTCACCATGCTGATTTTTGACTTTATAAATCGTGCGGATCGATTCGAGAATATATTCAAAGGAATCTGGGGTTTGATCTTCACCGGCGACCAATAAGGCGCGTTTATGTCCTTGATTGATTAAATTAGTGGTTTCATTGGCGATTTCTGCCTGAGTAAGCGCGCGGCGGATTAAACTTAAATTGGTTTGACGAAAGGCACAATAAGCACAATCATTAGAGCAAAAATTGGAAATATATAAAGGCGCAAAAATCACCAATCTTTTGCCGTAGATAATGTCTTTGATTTGTTCGGCCGTGTGGAATAATTCTTGGGTGAGATCAGGGTCGCGAATCAAAGTCAACGCGGCAACATCATCATAATCTAAACCTTGTAATTCCAATGCTTTAGTTAAGATTGCTTGGATATGTTGCGGATCTTCTTGGATGCGTTTTTCTAAAGATGCTGCGATTTGTGGTTCGTTGATAATCATGTCTTTAGGCGATATACTTTATCTTTATTCTGTTATAAACTCTTTTGTAGTTGCAGAAAGTATAACCAATAGGAGAAAAAATGCCAGCAAAATACGATGCTAAAGACATAGAAGTTTTAAGCGGTTTAGACCCGGTGAAGCGTCGTCCGGGGATGTATACCGATACGACCAGCCCAGATCATTTGGCCTATGAGGTTATCGATAACAGCGTTGATGAGGCGATCGCGGGGTTTGCGAGTCTGATAACCGTTGTTTTACATAAGGATGGGTCGTTGTCGGTAGAGGATGATGGGCGTGGTATGCCGGTGGATATTCATCCTGAAGAGAAGCTTACCGGGGTGGAATTGATTTTAACGCGCCTGCACGCCGGCGGAAAATTTTCTGATAAAAATTATCAGTTTTCCGGTGGATTGCATGGCGTAGGAGTTTCGGTGGTGAATGCACTTTCGAGTCGGCTTGAAGTGGAAGTTAAGCGTAACGGCAAAATCTATGAGATGTCGTTTTTGCAAGGTGATAAGGCAGCAGAATTAGGTGAGGTTGGTACCGCTGCAAAACGTGCTACAGGAACTAAAATTAGGTTTTGGCCGGAGCAGAAATATTTTGATACATTGAAGTTTTCGCTTAATAAATTAAAGCGCTTGTTGCGCGCCAAAGCAGTTTTATGTTCTGGTTTGCGGATGGTTTTTATTAATGAAAAAACTGGTGCGAAGGAAGAGTGGCAATATGAAGATGGGCTGCAAGATTATTTGTTAACGGATTTGGCGGGGCTTGAAAGGCTGCCAATGGATCCGATTATTGATTCACGTGCCGGTGATAACCAATCGATAGATTGGGCGGTTTTGTGGTTGCCAGAAGGTGGTGAAGTTACCGCTGAAAGTTATGTTAATTTGGTGCCAACACCACTTGGCGGATCGCATGTCAGCGGTTTTCGGTCTGGATTATTAGATGCAATGCGCGAGTTTTGTGAATTTCGTAATTTATTACCGCGCGGGATAAAATTGTCCGCAGAAGATATTTGGAGTGATTGTTGTTATATTTTGTCGGTCAAAATGCACGATCCGCGATTTTCCGGTCAAACTAAAGAACGGCTTAATTCACGCGAATGCGGAAGTTTTGTTTCGGGAATTATCAAAGATGCTTTTGGATTGTGGTTGAACCAACACGTGCAACTTGGAGAATCTTTAGCAGAATTGGTAATTGATAGGGCACAAAAAAGATTGCGCGCAGCAAAAAAAGTTACGCGTAAAAAAATTACCGTGGGCCCAGCGTTGCCGGGTAAATTAGCCGATTGTACTTTAGAAGATATGACGCGCACCGAATTGTTTTTGGTAGAAGGCGATTCGGCTGGTGGCTCGGCCAAACAAGCACGCGATCGTTCGTTTCAAGCAGTGATGCCTTTGCGTGGCAAAATTTTAAATACTTGGGAAGTTGATTCATCCCAAGTTTTAGCTTCGCAAGAAGTTCATGACATTGCGGTAGCTTTAGGGATTGATCCGGGCGCGGATAGTTTAAGTGGTTTGCGTTATGGCAAGGTTTGCATTTTGGCGGATGCTGATTCAGATGGTTTGCATATTGCGACTTTATTAAGCGCATTGTTTGTGCGGCATTTTCCGCTTCTGGTGCGTGAGGGGCATGTTTGTGTGGCGATGCCGCCGCTTTATCGCATTGACATCGGCAAAGAAGTTTTTTATGCGTTAGATGAAGCAGAAAAAGAAGGGATTTTGGAGCGTATTAACGCGGAGAAGAAAAAGGGTAAAGTGAATGTGCAGCGTTTTAAAGGTTTGGGTGAGATGAATCCATTGCAATTGCGTGAAACTACTATGGCGCCGGATACACGACGTTTGGTGCAGCTAACGATTAAAGAAAAAGATAAAGCGCATGAAGTTATGGATATGTTGTTGGCGAAAAAGCGCGCGTCCGATCGTAAAAAATGGTTAGAAGATAAAGGCGATTTGGCGGAGATGTGATGGATAAGCGCAAACAAAGGCAGGAAATTAAAGCAAAACGCGCTGCTTTAAGCGATGCAGAGCGTGATGCTGCAAATCATCAAATTGCCAAGCGAATTATTGATTCTGAAATTTTTCAACAAAGCCAAAAGATCGCGTGTTATATGGCAATTGATGCGGAAGTTAATTTGCAGGAAGTAATCGAAGCTATTTTGTCTATACGTTCATCGTCATCCCGCGGCTTGACCGCGGGATCCAGTGCTTCAGAGCAATCTTCGTTGCTGGATCCCGCGGTCAAGCCGCGGGATGACGATAGTTTTTGTTCTACCAAACATTGTTATTTACCGCGAGTAGGGCAAAATAAACCCGGGTTATTGCATTTTGTAGAATATTTAAAAGATGATAAATTGCAGACTGGTAGTTTTGGTATTCTTGAACCGATATTTGATCCGCAAAAAATTATTGAGCCAGATGATTTAGATTTAGTTTTAATGCCTTTGGTTGCGTTTGATCACCAAGGTAACCGACTTGGTACCGGCGGTGGTTATTATGATCGGACATTTGCGCAGGCCTCTCAGCTTTTGTTAATTGGCGTGGCATATGCGTGCCAGGAAGTTCCACAAATTGAAGCATCTTCACACGACGTTAAATTGCACGGTGTGGTAACGGAAAAAGAATTCCGGATGTTTTAAAATTTTCACAAGAAATGATGGCATTTTTAATACAATTGATCAATGCTCGAAGTTGAGTTGTCTTGATTTATATGCGAATAAGTGTGTGGAGTACTTCGCGTGGTGGCGTATTCTTTTCGAAAAATTTCAAACATTGAGTCCGCATCATCTGCTTGCGCCAATAAACCAGTTTGTTTATCGATGCGTACGGTAATAATGTCATTTGGTTGTGGCATAATCGTTTCAGCCTGGTTTTTAAGGGCTATACGCATAAAATCGATCCACATTGGCAACGCAGATTGTGCGGCGTATTCATATAATGAATTTGATTGATCGAATCCCATCCAAGTAGTTGTTACTAAATTGCTATTAAAGCCACTAAACCATGCATCTTTTGGGTCATTGGTGGTTCCAGTTTTTCCAGCGATATCGTTACGCTGTAGTGTTTTAGCAGCTTTGCCGGTGCCATGTTGAATTACATCGCGCAGCGCTGCATTAATTAAATATGCATTTGTTTTGGTGATAACTTGTGGTGCGGTGTTATCGGCAATTAAAGGGTTGGCTTGATAAATAATTTTTTGATCGTTGAAGTTTACGATTTTATTAATTAAATAAGGCTTGACTTGATAACCACCATTGGCGAAGATACTATAAGCTTTTGCCATGTTTAACGGGCTTATTTCTGCAGTGCCTAAAGCTAATGAAAGACTATTTGGTAAATGTGTGTGATCAAAACCAAAACGCGAAAGGTAATCAATCACATAAGGGATGCCAGTTTGTTGTAATAAACGAATCGAAACTAAGTTGCGCGAATGATCAAGTGCGACGCGCAAGCGTGTTGGGCCGTAGAATTTCTTGGTGTCATTTTCTGGTCGCCACAAACTATTTTCACCGCCAATATTGGGAATCGCAATCGGTGCATCGTTAATTACCGAAGCAAGCGTAAAGCCTTTATCTAAAGCGGCAGAATAAATAAAAGGTTTAAAGCTTGAGCCTGGTTGGCGAGTTGCTTGGGTGACGCGATTAAACTTACTGTGATAAAAATTAAATCCGCCATTTAATGCTAAAATCGCGCCATTGTTTGGATTCATCGCAACTAAAGCTGCTTCAATCTTTGGAAATTGCGCTAGATGAAAAATTTTATGTTCATTTTGAGTTACGCGAATCACATCGCCAATTTTTAAAATATCCGAAGTTTCTTGTGGTGTTGTATCAAAATATTGGTTGCCATTACGAATAAAAGTATGGCGTGCCCAATTTAACCCCCCCCAGTTTAAAGTAACAATGTTGCCAGATTTTAATAATACATTGGCGGTATGTTCAGTTGTATCGATTACGATTGCAGGTTGAAGTTGATTTACATCTGGCATGTTGCGCAATAATGTAATTAGTTTGTCAAGATTAGCTAAATTAACTTTGCCAATGTTTTTTTCAGCTCCACGATAACCATGACGTTGATCATAAGCAAGTGCTGCGTTATTCAATGCTGTATTTGCAGCTTGCTGCAAGTGTCTGTCGATTGTTGTGTAAACGATGTAGCCGTGTTCATAAATATCATCGCCGAATTGATCGAACATTTTTTTGCGTACCATTTCAGCAACATATGGAGCATTTAAGGAAACTTTAAAGCCATGATATTTAGCAGTGATTGGTGTGGCAATGGCACGTTGATAAGTTGCTAGATCAATAAATTTAAGTTCTAACATGCGGCTTAATACATGATTACGGCGTTTGATGGCGGCACTTGGGTTAGCAAGAGGATTGTTTCTTGAAGGAGCTTTAGGAATTCCTGCAAGCATAGCAATTTCCGGCAAAGTTAATTGGTTTAGCGTTTTGCCATAATAAATTTTTGCCGCAGCGGCAATACCATAAGCACGATGGCCATAAAAAATTTTATTAAAATACAGTTCTAAGATTTTATCTTTAGTAAAAATATGATCGATTTTTAAAGCGAGCAGAATTTCTTTAAATTTTCTAATGTAAGTTTTTTTATTGGTTAAGAAAAAATTGCGTGCAACTTGCATGGTGATGGTGCTGCCGCCTTGCTTTTTTTTGCCGGTGGAGATCAAAACAATCGCAGCACGGGCTAAGCCAAAAACATCAACCCCTGGATGATCATAAAAGCGTTGATCTTCGGTGGCTAAAGTTGCCTGAATCAATAATTTTGGAATTTGATCAAGGGTAACTGGGATGCGGCGAACATTGCCGATTTCAGCGATTAATTTGTTATCTTGACTAAAAATTTGCAGAGGCATTTGCATATGCACGTCTTTTAATACGGCGACAGTTGGCAAGGTAGTTTCGACATAAAACACAAAAGCTGTGATGCACGCAGCAATGATAATGCCGCAAATGCTGATTATCCAGAAAATGTGTTTAAGTATGGCTTTAATTTGCATGATCGTATTGTGCCACAGATGTGTAATTTTCCCAAGAGTTGTTACCCTGATTTTGTGCAAAAAAGCTTGTGTTTGATTGGGAAATGAGGCATGATGACAATTCCTTTCGTGAGTAAATCAATTTTTTTTAATTTCCAAGTAGTCATCCCGCGGTCAAGCCGTGGGATGACAATTTTCTATGACGATGTTAATTTGAGGATTCATTTATGTTCCGCAGTTTATTTCAAAAATCACAACAAAGTATAGGTATTGATCTTGAGGGAATCAATGTTGTGGTACTACATAAAAAGCGCAGTGAAATAAAAGTTATATATACAGCGTCGGGCGAATGTAATTCTGGTGGAGAAAAAATAAAATTTTTATGTGATTTTTTTGCGCAACACAAAATTCGCTCTAAAAATATTTATGTGGCAATCCCTGTAAAGCATACGATTAAAAAAGAATTACAATTTGCTGCGGTTTTGCAAGAAGTTGACATTAAATTACAATTAAAGCTTGAACAACAGCGTTATTTTCCAGGAATTACGGAAAAATTAGCATATGATTTTGCGATAAAAAATATAACTGAAGAAAAACAAAATGTAATCGTTTATGCGACCAAACAAAAATTATTAGCGGACAGGTTGGGTTTGTTGTGCGACGCAAAAATTTATCCGGTTTGTGTAGAGCCGGATGGATTTGCATGGCTGCGTTTAATCGATCCCATACAGCGGGAACGCTTAACTGAAGATAAAGTTGGGGTTTTGTTGGTAGTGCAGCATAAAATATTTAAAATAATCATTTTCAATCATCACGAAATTTTATATGAGCATGATGAATTTGAGTTTGACGATGTGGTTGGTTTGGTGCGGCGTAATTTAAATCATTTTACAACAAGCAACTTTAAATATAAATTAAACGCGTTTTATTTTATTGGTGAGGAAGATTTAATTGCGTCATTGCGGCAAGAAATGGATTTGAATATTGTGTCAGTCGTTGCGGTGGAGAGTAAATTATTATTAGCATATGGCTTGGCGTTACGAGGCTTTGATGATCACCATTAATTTTTTACCATGGCGCGAACAATTACGTTATAAACGCAGGCGATGGTTTATTGTGCTATGCTTATTTAGTTGCCTGTTAAGTATTACGGTAATTTTGTCAATTTATATTCACTTACATCATAAGGTTATTTTACCAATTAAACGCAAGGTTAAGCAAACGCCTGATTTATCAGTTCAAAAATTTGTGCGCAAGTATAAATTAAGCGGAATTATTTTGCAAGATCAAAAGCGTTGGGCATTAATTTTAACACCTAATGGTAAGGTTATTATGGTTAAATCAGGTGATCTAATTAACGAAAAATCAGCACAGGTTAAACAAATTACTTCGACAGAAATTTCTATATTAATAAACAATAAATTATTATGGTTGAAAATAAAGGATAAAAAATGAAAAAAATAATTCATATAATTTTTATTGGTTTAATTTTATTTGTGTCGATAACGCAAGCGAATAACCTTATCAGCTTAAATTTGGCTAAAGTTTCTACCAAAGAAGCATTAAAATATCTGGCAAAATTTTCCGATAAAAATATTGTGATTAGCCAAGCAGTACAAGGTGACATCACCATTTTTTTAAAAAATGTTACTTGGCAGCATGCTTTACATGTTATTTTGCAAACACAAAAGTTAGGCGAGCGTACTTTAGGTAAAGTCATTTATGTTGCGCCGATTGATGAGATAATTAAGCAACAACAAATGATGCCGCCAAAACCGTTATCGACTATGTTTATACGGTTAAATTATGCTAAAGCGGCGGATGTTGCTAAGCTATTTACCGCTAAAAAATCGAATTTATTAACTACACATGGCTCGGTGATTATGGATAAACGCACCAATAGTTTAATGATTTTCGATGACAAAGAACAGCTTGGTGTGATTAAATCATTTATACGCAAATTGGATATTCCAATGCGACAAGTTTTAATTGAAGCGCGCATCGCTAATATCGATGAAGATTATGCCAAAGAATTTGGAGTTAAGTTCGGCATGATTCATGGCGATTATGATGATGCGCATGTTGATATGAATTTAATGCATAAGGCCTTCGGCAAATCATTGGATGTTGAATTGCATGCGTTAGAAAATAAAGGGCATGCGACAATTATTTCCAGCCCGCATTTGCTTACTGCAAATCGGCAAACTGCTACAATCGAAACTGGTGAAGAAATTCCTTATCAGGAATCCACTGGGCAAGGCAATACTTCAACCGCATTTAAAAAGGCGGTGTTAAGTTTACAAGTTACTCCGCAAATCGCGCCGAACAATAAAATTATTTTGTATTTAAAAGTGAATCAGGATAAACGCAGCAGCCAAGAAGTGCAGGGGGTACCGGCGATTGATACCAATCATCTTGCTACACAAGTGTTGCTAGATAATGGCCAAACGATTGTGCTGGGCGGAATATTTGAAGATACGAAAACTAAGCATATCGATGGAATTCCATTTTTGGGTGATTTGCCGGTGGTTGGAATTTTGTTTCGCCGCCAAAAAATAGTTGACAATCGTCGTGAATTACTGATATTTGTAACCCCAAGAATTTTACCACAGAAACTGTCATCCTGAGGGAGTGTTTCTTCGGCCTGCGGCCGAAGGAATGATGACCGAAGGATCTCAAGCTATGAGATTCTTCGCTGTGCATGTGCTACGCACATACGCAGCTCAGAATGACAAAACCTTCGCCTCTTGAAGTGCGATGGGGGATATTTGATTATGCGTAATTTAGAGAGAATCTTCCTGGTTGGCCCATTTGGTGCGGGAAAATCGACGGTTGGGCGGGCATTGGCTAGAGCATTAGACTTAAAATTTTATGATACCGATCGGATCATTGAAAAACGCTTAGGAGTAGATTTAAGTTGGATTTTTGATATCGAAGGTGAGGCGGGATTTAGACGACGCGAAACTGAAATTTTAGATGAATTATCCAAATTACCTAAGGTAATTATTTCTACCGGAGGTGGTACGATTTTGTTGCCAGAAAATCGTCAGTTGCTTAAAGAAAGAGGGTTGGTGATTTTTTTAAAAACTACGATCAAGCAGCAACTGAAACGCACGCAACGCAATAAATATAATCGTCCAACGCTGCGAGTTGATAATATCGAAAATTGTTTACAAACGTTTCATGATGAACGCGCGCCATTATATGAAGAAGTGGCGGACGTGATTTTTTCTACCAATCGGCGTTCTTATAAAACCGTGGTTAACGAAATTTTGGAATATTTAAAGCAAAAATAGGTGCCGCGTATTATATACCACTCATACCTCAACATGCGATTTTTGGCTTCCCCTTTTACTTTATCTGAAATCATTTTAATCTCGCAATATTCCCGATATTACTTGCTTAAAATGATTCCAGCTAAAGCAAAATTATTTGCCAAAATCTCGTATCTTGAAATACGAGTGGTATATACCTAGAATTGTAGGGGCACAGCGTGCTGTGCCCATAGAAATGGGTGATAATCTCACGGATTGGGGGTTTTCTTAAATTCTCGACAAAATCTAGGCAAATCCGTATAATCGCTGAGGAATAAATCTTTGGAGAAAATAAAATGACCAATAAATATACAATGACCACCATGGATGGCAATGAAGCAACCGCTTATGTTGCCTATCGTGTAACCGAAATTAGTGCAATTTATCCGATTACCCCGTCTTCGCCGATGGGTGAACATGCTGATAGTTGGGCAGCAGAAGGAATTAAGAACATTTGGGGCCATGTTCCTCAAGTGATTGAGATGCAAAGCGAGGGTGGGGCGAGCGGAACCTTACATGGCGCGCTGCAAACCGGCGCTTTGGCTACGACCTACACTGCCTCCCAAGGTTTATTGTTGATGATTCCAAATATGCATAAAATTGCCGGTGAACTTACTTCAACCGTAATGCATGTTTCGGCGCGATCGCTTGCGATTCAGGCGTTGTCGATTTTTGGTGATCATTCCGATGTGATGGATGTGCGTGCCACCGGTTTTGCGATGTTGTGTTCGGCCAGTGTTCAAGAAGCGCATGACATGGCATTAATCGCGCATGCGGCGACACTCGAATCGCGCATTCCATTTTTACATTTTTTTGAAGGTTTTCGTACCAGTCATGAATTAAATAAATTTGCGCTACTAACAGACGATCAAATGCGTGAAATGATTGATGATGATTTGGTACTTGCGCATCGTTTGCGTGCGTTAAGCGCAGATCATCCATATATTCGCGGAACTTCGCAAAATCCCGATGTTTATTTTCAAGCGCGCGAAGCATGCACGCCGTTTTATAAGATTACGCCGAATATTGTGCAAAAAACTTTTGATAAATTTGCCAAGGTAACTGGTCGTGAATATCACTTGGTGGATTATTTTGGGGCGCCAAATGCCGAACACATCATCGTAGTAATGGGTTCGGGCGCGGAAGTCGTTAAGGAAACGGTAAAATATTTAAATCAACAAGGCGAAAAAGTGGGGCTCGTGCAAGTGCGTTTGTATCGTCCGTTTTCATCTAAAGCATTATTAGATGCAATTCCAAAAAGCACCAAAACCATTGCGGTGTTGGATCGTACCAAAGAAGCGGGCGCCGATGGTGAACCGTTGTATAAAGATGTTGTAACCGCTTTATATACGCATCCGCCTAAAAATCCGCCGCGAGTAATCGGTGGGCGGTATGGTTTGTCTTCCAAAGAATTTACTCCAGCGATGGTCAAAGGAATTTTTGAGGAAATAAAAAAAGACACGCCAAAAAATCATTTTACCATCGGTATTAATGATGATGTATCGCTCACGAGTCTTGATTATAATAATGAATTTGATCTTGAGTCGGATGAAGTTATGCGCGCAATGTTTTTTGGTTTGGGTGCAGATGGCACGGTTGGTGCAAATAAAAATTCAATTAAAATTATTGGTTCACAATCAGAATATTATGCGCAAGGTTATTTTGTTTATGATTCAAAAAAATCTGGCGCGCGCACCGTTTCACATTTACGTTTTGGCAAAAAACCAATTAATGCGCCGTATTTAATTCGTTCGGCCAACTTTATTGGTTGTCATCAATTTAACTTTTTAGAAAAAACTGATGTGTTAAAATTTGCCGCAAAAAACGCAACATTTTTATTAAATTCTCCAATGCCTTCCGAAATTGTTTGGAATCATTTACCACGACCGGTGCAACAAGAAATTATTGATAAACAAATAAATTTTTATGTGATCGATGCTTATAAGGTTGCCAAAGTTGCCGGCATGGGCGAACGGATTAATACGATTATGCAAACTTGCTTTTTTGAGTTGGCGCGCGTTATGCCAGTTGATGACGCGATTTCCAAAATTAAAGAAGCGATCAAAAAAACTTATGGCAAAAAAGGCGAAGAAATTGTTAATAAAAATTATGCGGCAGTTGATCAGGCGATTGCGCACTTAAAACAAGTCAAAGTTCCAGATAAAGTTGACCCTAATGCCAAAGAATTACCTCCGGTGGTAGCGAAAAACGCACCGGAATTTGTGCGTGATGTTATCGCAACAATTATGGCGGATCGTGGTGATGAATTACCGGTGAGCAAAATGCCAATTGATGGAACTTTTCCGAGTGCGACGACAAAATGGGAAAAACGTAATGTATCATTAGATGTTGCATGTTGGGATCCAGAAATTTGTATTCAATGTGGACGTTGCAGCGTTGTTTGCCCACATGGTGTAATTCGTGCTAAACGTTATGCGGAAAGTGCGCTTAAAGATGCACCAAAAGAATTTAAGTCCGCAGCGTTACGTGGCAAAGATGCGGCAGGGCAGAAATATACGTTGCAAGTTTATTTGGAAGATTGTACCGGTTGTGGTTTGTGTGTCGAAGCATGTCCTGCAAAGAAAAAAGATGTAGGGGCGCAGCGTGCTGTGCCCGAAAAAGCAATCAATTTAGTCGAAAAAGAACCGATCTTAGAACAAGAACGCAAGAACATTGAGATTTTTGAAAAGTTGCCGAATGTTCCGCATGGCGTGATTGATACTGCTACGGTGCCGGGGGTACAATATTTGACGCCAATGTTTGAGTTTTCTGGTGCATGTGCTGGATGCGGAGAAACGCCATACGTTAAGCTTGTAAGTCAATTGTTTGGTGATCGCATGGTGGTGGCAAATGCAACCGGTTGTTCATCAATTTATGGCGGGAATTTGCCGACAACTCCGTGGACGTTGAACTCCGAAGGTCGCGGGCCGGCGTGGTCGAACTCGTTGTTTGAAGATAATGCGGAATTTGGTTTGGGTTTTCGTTTAACCGAAAATCAATTACAACAACAAGCTAAAGATTTATTAACCGAACTTTCTGGCGAGGTCGGTGAAGATTTGGTAAAACAAATTTTAGCGGGGGTTGATGACAACACCGAAGAAAAGATTGTTGCGCAGCGCGAATGTATTACAAAACTAAAAGAAAAGTTGTCGAGTAAGAAAGATGGCAAAGTGCGGCATTTATTATCGCTGGCAGATCGCTTAGTAAAACATAGTATTTGGATTATGGGCGGAGATGGTTGGGCTTATGATATTGGGTTTGGCGGGCTTGATCATGTGTTAGCGTCGGGACATGACGTAAATGTTTTAGTTTTAGATACGGAAGTTTATTCAAATACTGGTGGGCAAGCTTCAAAAGCAACACCGCTCGGCGCGATTGCAAAATTTGCTGCGAGCGGCAAAAAATTGCCGAAAAAAGATTTGGGTTTAATGATGATGAGTTATGGTTATGTTTATGTCGCACAAATTTCCCTGGCGAATCCGATGCATGCGATTAAAGCGATTAAAGAAGCAGAAAATTACAAAGGCTCATCGATAATTTTAGCGTATAGTCATTGTATCGCGCACGGCATTAATATGCGCAAAGGAATTTTGATTCAAAAGATGGCGATGGAGTGTGGTTTTTGGCCGCTTTATACTTATAACCCTGATTTAGCAAAAGAAGGCAAAAATCCGTTTGTGTTATCATCACCTAAGCCTTCAATTACCTTTAAAGAATATGCGTATGGTGAAACGCGATTTAAAGCTTTGACGAAATTAAATCCCAAGGAAGCAGAAGAGTTATTACAACGTGCACAAGAAGAAGTAGATTATCGTTGGTGTTTGTACGAGCAACTAGCGAAACAGGAACCTTGTAGATAGGATTTAATAACGATATCGGGGTAAGTAATAATGGGGTCAGGTCTTGAATTTTAAACTTTGGTTTGATGGATAAAGATGACAAAATCAAGTTTTACGTCTTAAGCCAGAGTGTAAAATTCAAGACCTGACCCCGCTACGGAGTAAACCTGACCTGCTACGGAGAGAAAACATGCGAACATATCTTTTAATTGCCTTATTACCATGGTTAATCTTTTTTGCGTTTGCCGATGGAACGCCAGCGGGTTTATTCTTTGGATCACTTGGAGGTTTAATCTTTTTATTTATTTTCGGGTTTCGCGCGCTGCGTAAATTTTTTAGTTTGGCTTGGGTTACATTGATTTTTTTAATCATTATATTAATGGTTGACTTTACTTGGCCAAAATCTTTTTTAGTTCATTATAGTTTGTTTGCGGCGACCATAACGTTGGCTTTATTTAGTTTTATTACTGTAGTTTTGCATCGTCCGTTTACTTTACCTTATGCAAAAATTCAAGCGCCGGAAGTTTATTGGAAACACCCGGTTTTTATCCAAGTTAATTATTGGCTAAGTGCGATGTGGGGACTGGTATTTTTATTTTATGCATTTGTAGTTTTGTTATTTTATCTTGGAATTGGCAACAAATTATGGATGCTAGAAATTTTACCCACAGCAAGTTTAGTTTTTGCGATTGGATTTATGATTTTTTTCCCGGACGCATATAAAACTAGATTTATGAAGAAGGGAATGATTGCCGCAATTCCTGGCATTTCTGAGGTTCAAATGATTAAGCTTGGCAATGTTACACTTGGTTATCGTACGATTGGCAAAGGGCCATTATTAATTTTGTTACATGGCATGCTTACTAATATGCATAGTTGGGATCCGGATTTATTAAAGAAATTAAGCGAGAATTTTCAGGTGTTAATTTTTGATTACCCAGGAATTGGATATTCAACTTATAAAAAGATGCAATTTTCTGTGGCGACGATTGTTGATTGTTTGCATGGATTAATTGATAAATTAAAATTAAAACCGTATGCTATAATTGGTTATTCGTTCGGTGGTTTTATCGCACAAAAATTTGCAATAAAATATCCGAAAGAATTAAAAGCATTGGTTTTAATAGGTAGCATGTGTGGCGGGAACGAAGCGACTTGGTGTGATGAAAAAATATTACAAAAAATTGAGCGTGCTTCGGCCAAAGAAACTTCAGGCGAAGAACAATTTAACCAAATGATGTCGGTAATGTTTACTGAAGCAACTTTGCCGCGACTTATTGCGCGGATGAAGAAAGTTATTACCACAGCCGCGATTGAAGGATTGGTGAGCTTTGAAATGCAGGAAAAAGAACGTCAAGTTGTTGATAGTTTTCGCGATAATAATCAATTGGCGGAACAAATAACTAAATTAAAGTTGCCGGTTTTAGTTATTGCAGGAAAACAAGATGTAATTGTACCATTTGCCAATGCGGAATTGTTGCAGAAGAAATTACCTAACGCGAAATTGGTTTCTTACGATGACGCCGGGCATGGCTTGTTTTATCAATATCCGTTAGATATCGCGGATAACATTAAAGAATTTTTGTCATAGAGTAGATTTAGATTTCTTTAAATTCTGCAAGATACTGTCGAAAAACGACAGTATTGTTCAAAAATTGCAATATAAGCTGCAATCTTCTGCTGATAATAGAAGGTTTAGCGCCAAAGCTTCTATTTGCTAATAAACAGTTTTGCATCCAATTTCTTGCAAATTAATAAAAAACCATCTATTATTGTACAATACTGTCGTTTTTCGACAGTATTGTACAATTTTTATAAGAGGTGGTGAAAATGACAACGAATTTAGAGCAAAAATTGCGCAATCATCCAATGGTTTGTTTAACAGATACTGAACTTGCTGCGATTTTAGATGTGGCAGATCATCAAAAATATGGACAAATTAAACGCGCGGCTAAAAAAGGAGCTTTGATTCACGTACGAAGAGGGTTATACTGCTTGGGAAATCAGTTAACCGTTAAAAAACCCCATCCTTTTGTATTGGCGCAGGAAATTTATTGGCCATCTTATTTAAGTTTAGAAACGGCGCTTGCGTATTATGGATTAATCCCGGAAGCGGTTTATACAATTACCAGTGTTACCACCAAAAGAACCAAAGAGTTTCAAACACATTTTGGTAATTTTAGTTATCAAAAACTCCCAACTAATAATTTTTTTACCGAAGTAAAACTTATTAAAGAAAATGATTATAGCTTTTTTATAGCGTTGCCTTGGAAAGCAATTACGGATTATGTTTATTGTAATAAAAAAAATTGGCAAGGATTGGATCCATTGTTACAAGATTTAAGGATTAATTTAGATGATTTGCCACAACTTTCGCTGGAAAAAACAAGAGTATTAAGTGCTTTTTATCAAAGTACTAGAATAGAGAAATTTTTGTGTGGCATTAAGAAGGAATTAAAATTATGAGCATTGATATTATCCAACAACGTTTAGATAATTATAATTGCCAAACTCCTTTAGCAGAAGAAAATGCGCTTAAAGAAATTACCCAAGAAATTATTTTGATGGCATTGTCCCGTGCAGATTTTTTTAAATTGGCAGAGTTTCACGGTGGAACTGCATTAAGAATTTTATATGGCTTACCGCGTTTTTCAGAAGATTTGGATTTTGCGTTATTAGAAAGTGATAATGAATTTAATTGGCATAAATATTTCGATATTATTTATGATGAACTTAATGCTTATGGGTATAAACTTGAATTACAAGATCGAAGTAAAGCCGAGCAAAATGTTAAACAGGCTTTTATTAAAGACAATTCGATTGGTAAGGTTTTGTTATTAAATCATCCTGATATTTTTAATGCGAACAAAAAAATTAGAATTAAGCTTGAAATTGACACCAATCCTCCGAATGGTGCAAATTCCGAATTGAAACTTCTCGGTTTTCCTTTGCCCTTTAGCGTTATAGCACAAGATCTTTCGAGTTCGTTTGCGGGGAAGATTCACGCATTATTATGCAGAAAATATATTAAAGGGCGTGATTGGTATGATTTTGTTTGGTACATTGCGCGCAAAACTAAAGTTAATTTATTGTTGTTAAGTAATGCTTTGAGACAAGTAGGGCATTGGCAGGATAAAACATTACGTATTGATCAATCATGGGTGACAAATGCTTTACAAGAACGAATTAAAGTAATGGATTGGAAACAGGTGATGCAAGATGTGCGGCGTTTTTTACGGCCGAGTGATCAAAAAACTCTAGAATTGTGGAATAAAGATTTTTTCATGTCTTATTTGGATAGATTGGAAAGTTATGCAACAACATAGGATCAAAAGTTTCTCGTTGCGGGAGGGGAGGTTCTCCAAAGCGCAACGTGAAGCAATCAAAAATTTATTGCCGATTTATGGTTTGGATATTGTAGGGGCACGGCGTGCCGTGCCCTTGGATTTTCAACAAATCTTCCATCGCAACGCCGAAACCATCATCGAAATCGGCTTTGGCATGGGTGATACTTTAGTTGCGATGGCAGAACGTGAACCTGATAAGAATTTCATTGGGATTGAAGTGTTTCGGCCAGGGATTGGTGCGATTTTGCAGCAAATTCATGCGAAAGGTTTGACGAATCTTAGAATTATTTATGGCGACGCGGTAGAAGTTTTGCAGCATCATATTGTGAATCAAAGTTTATCTGGGGTGCAGATTTTTTTTCCGGATCCGTGGCCCAAAAGACGTCATCATAAACGCCGCTTGATTCAGCCGGAATTTATTGATTTGCTGCGACAAAAATTAAAATCAGGAGGATTTTTGCATTTAGCAACGGATTGGGAAGATTATGCGCGTCATATGGAAAAAGTTTTACAACAGGCGA
>Ga0114923_10001175_pt1 | contig 18505 bp, 16 predicted proteins | sample SumtaG_FD_89578 | JGI IMG/M metagenome (GOLD analysis project Ga0114923, IMG submission 89578) | Deep subsurface microbial communities from Indian Ocean to uncover new lineages of life (NeLLi) - Sumatra_00157 metaG | ecosystem: Environmental > Aquatic > Marine > Oceanic > Sediment | place: near...
AAGCGCCAAGTTATGGCATGCCGGCGTTACATTATGATAAAAGATCTCACGGTGCGTTAGCGTATCTTGCTTTGGCCGGAGAGATCTTGCGCAAACAGAAATAGGGCACAGCACGCTGTGCCCCTACAAGCCGAGGATGCCCCTACAATTTGAATCAATCCTTATATTTTAATTGACAATGCGTTTCTTTAATCAACAATGACAATACGATGCTGATGATAAAGCCGATCGGCATAATCCACAATGCGGTTTCAAAATCATGTAGCGAATAAATTTTTATGCCGCGAATCATTAAATGATTCCAATGCAATCCCATAAACCAGCCAAATAAAGGTTGCAGCACAAACGCGCTCGCCATTAATAACAAAGAAATAATACTAATCGCAGAACCTGTCACCAAAGGTGAATTAAGTTCAGCAATGACCGGGTAACTGATCACCTGCGTTGCGGTAATTAATCCTAACAAGAAAAACAAAATCATTAATATTGCAAACGACAAATGCATTGAATACATAATCACAAAAATAAGAGCCAAGGAAATCACCGCTCCGACAAACATTGGCGCAATGCGTAATTTTATTTTATCCGAAATCCAACCAACTAATGGCGCACCAACCAAAGTACCAAAAAATATCATTGAATCAACATCAGCCGCGCGAACTTTAGAAAGCATATCTGCTTGAGTTAAATACATACTGCCCCAAAGCGTTCCAAGCAAAAATATCGGTAAATTCATTAACGTTGTATACAAACCACCCAGCCAATTATAACGATTAAATATCACCATACGAATACTGCGCCAAAATCCAAGCTTGGCAATATTTTTTTCACCACCTTCACTTTTATAATCGCTCGGATAATCACGCACGATAATAAATACCAAAACAATTAATACAATACCCAAAATACCAAAAATAATTGAAGCCTGCCGCCAACCAAAAGCATCGCTTAATAATTCCATCGGTGCTTGTGCAACAACTCCACCCAACATAGCAAAGGTAACAATACATCCACTGGCCAAAGCTAATTTTCTTGGTGGAAACCAACGTGAAGCCAAACGAATTGCGCTTAAAAATCCAAAAGCTCCAGCAAGGCCATAAGCAAACCGACTAATTGATGCAACGGTATAACTTGTCGAAAAAGCAAAAACAAACATACCCGCCGTTGCTAAAATCAAGGCAAACAACAAAATTTTACGCACTGAAAAACGATCTAACAACAATCCCGCTGGAAATAATAAGATAAAATTACCATAAAAATACATCGAAGAAAGCGTGCCAAATTGCCGCGCACTAATCCCAAAAACCCGCATTAATTCCGCACCGATAGGATTTAGCAAGTTCATTTGAATAAAAGTATAAAAGAAAAGCGCCCCAGCAGTCATTACCACCAACCAACGTCGCATCTCCGACGGGTTTTTATACGTATCCGCAGTATTCATAACCAAATCTCCATGTAAGTCAAACGATTATTGAGGTTATCGAGAAAGAACTACATAAGTAACATGAGTTTTGGATAATGATTTGCTGCAAATGCATCTGATTCGTCAATACTGCGTTATTTCTCAATGAATCACCTCGATGTAGAATAGCTACACCTTCGGTTATTCATTGAAAAATGCCTTGTCTTGCCGAATCAGATGCATTTTCGCGAAATCAAACCTCGTACTTTCATAAAGTTATGTAATCCTTATCCAAAACTCACGTTAATTATAATCCCAAAAAAACCAAATTAACACGGAATTTATTGATTTTTTGCTCGATTTGCGCACAATTTCTTTGCATTTTATGATTTAACCCAGTAAAATTTATCTTTTTAACAAAACTCAAAAGCTGGTGTTGCGCAAACGAGCATTTTGCGCAAGATCAACTAAAGGTAAGGTGAAACAAGTACATGCCTAGCGTGAAAGTAAAAGACAACGAACCATTTGAAGTGGCCATCCGCCGTTTCAAGCGAACTTGCGAAAAAGCCGGCGTTATCTCGGAAATGCGCCGCCACGAATACTACGAAAAACCCAAATGGATACGCAAACGCAAGAAAGCTCAAGCGGTAAAACGATGGCAAAAAAAATTGCAGCGCGAGGGACAAACCAAACGACGTGGTGGCAGCGGCGAAAAAACCGGCAGATCCTAAGGGTGGTATATTTCCCATGAATGATCAGGTAAGTTTAAAAAATCGCATCCAAAATGACATGAAAGATGCGATGCGCGCGCGCGATCAACAAAAACTTGATGTTATCCGATTTCTTTTGGCCGCAATTAAGCAACGTGAAATCGACGAAAGAATCGTATTGGATGACTCCCAAGTCACCGCAGCAATTGAAAAACAAATCAAACAACTTAAAGATGCGATCACCCAATACAAAAATGCCGGTCGCGATGATTTAGTGCAAAAAGAAGATTTTGCTTTAAAAACTTTACAAAAATATATGCCAGAACAATTATCCGCTCAAGAATTAGAAGATATTATCAAAAAAATTATCGCTGAAACTAACGCTTCTTCAATTCGCGATATGGGCAAGGTAATGGGTGCGCTTAAAGCTAAAATTCAAGGCCGCGCCGACATGGGAAAGGTAAGCGGCAAAGTGAAAGAATTGTTACAACAACCATAACCTTACAAACATTGAAGTTATAGTGCGCCCCACAGGTGAGCTTGTTTGCAAACTCTTGAGAGTCATGGATGACTCGAAAGAAGCCACATACGGATGTGCCAGCTGATTTTCCACGACGAAGTCGTGGCTAAAAATCAGCTGGAGCGCGTTTGCAAACAAGCTCATCGAGGGACGCACAAAATAACTCCGAATTGACATTCACCATGGCTGAACGTATTCCACAATCATTCATTGACGATCTCCTAACCCGAATCGATATCGTAAGTGTCATCGAACCTTTTGTTACACTAAAAAAAACTGGTGCAAATTATGTGGCGTGTTGTCCATTCCACCAAGAAAAAACTCCGTCATTTACCGTAAGTCCAGCCAAACAAATTTATCATTGTTTCGGCTGCGGCGAGGGGGGAAATGCGATTAGTTTTTTAATGAATTATGAACATTTAAATTTTGTCGATACAATTGAAGCTTTAGCTAACATAGCGGGCGTAGAAGTTCCACATCAACAAGCCACTACAAAACAAGCAGCCAAAGAATCCGCTGATTTCTATACTGTCTTAGAAAAATGCACCGCCTTTTACAAAAAACAATTATCCCAACATCCGCAAGCGAAAAAAGCCATTGAATGGCTTAAAAAACGTGGAGTAAATAAAGAAATTATCGAACACTTTAACATCGGTTTCGCCCCACCTGGTTGGGATAATTTAACCAAAGTTATTAATAATAATTCCAAGTATCAAAAACTTTTATTAACAACCGGTATGTTAATTCAAAAACCAAATACATCTTCTATTTATGATCGTTTCCGTAATCGAATTATGTTTCCCATAAAAGATCGCCGTGGCCGAGCAATTGGTTTTGGCGGACGAGTGATTGATGATGACGACACACCAAAATACCTTAATTCTCCGGAAACTCCAGTTTTTCATAAAGGACATGAATTATACGGTTTATATGAAGCGCGCAAAATAAATCGAAACCTAAAACATTTATTGTTGGTTGAAGGCTATATGGATGTAGCAATGTTGGCGCAACATGGGATAAACTACGCGGTAGCAACTTTAGGCACTGCAATGACCACCAATCACGTACAAAAATTATTTCGTGCGTGTACTGAAGTTGTTTTTTGTTTCGATGGAGATAACGCTGGACGTGCTGCTGCTTGGCGTACTTTAGAAATTATATTGCCTTTATTGCGTGATAATTGGCAAGCTAAATTTATTTTCTTATCTGATGGAGAAGATCCAGATAGTTTGGTGCAAAAAATCGGCCAAACTGAATTTGAAAAACTAATTCAAAATGCCGATTCTTTATCAGAATTTTTCTTTGACCATTTAAATCAACAAATTAATTTACAACAAATCGATGGACGCGCGAAGTTGGCGCAACTTGTTATGACATACATACAAAAAATGCCGCAAAATATGCGTAAAGAAATTATGATTGAGACGTTAGCGGAAAAAATAAAAATGCCACCGGAAAAACTTTATAAATATATAACCGATCAGAAACAATCGCCGATCAAAACTAATATAGCACAAACACAAACTACGCTTTCGCCGATCCGCATTGCCATCACTTTATTAATGCAAAATCCGTCGTTGATCAGCCAGTTTAATCAGGAATTACCAGCATTGGACGCTCCCGGTATGCCGATATTACGCGAATTATGTGTGCTGCTAAAAGCCAAACCTACATTAACCACTGGAGGCATCTTAGAACATTGGCGGGACAAACCAGAATATAAGCATTTGCAGAACATAAGCCACTACGAACACCTTTTAAAAAATCAAGACTTGGTGCAAGAATTCTGTGGAGCCATCGACAAAATACACGCACATGCCACTGAAAGCGCGATCGAGCAGCTGATCGCCAAAACGGAAGGTGCAGGCTTAACCAATATGGAAAAAAAACAGCTACAAAAGCTCTTAAAAGAAAGCAAAATTGAAAATTAGTGCTATATTTACGTTATAGCTTATTGATATAATGCCCTTGGTCTGATAATCTTAGGGGTTAATCGCTATAACTAATTGATTTATAATAATAATCTGAGGAAATGGAGTAATTTCATGGGAACAAATAATCAAACGGAAGTAATAGACAATGACGCAGCCATACAATCTTTAAGTGATGCTGCAACACAACAAATTAAAAATACAGTGGTTCTTCCACCACCATCCACAAAAAAGCAAGCCAAAACACAAAAAGACAAACCAGAGGATCCACCACAAGCTGAACTTAAAAAATCCTTATTTGAAATCGCCAAAGAACAAGGCTACTTAACCCGTGCCCAAATCAACGATAATCTACCAAATATTAGCGATGAACAATTCGAGAATATCGTTGAAATCCTCAACAATACCATGGGTATTCGGGTATACGAAACCATTCCAGACGCCGAGATGTTGCAACTTGCCAAAAGCGAAGCAGCAGCTGACGACGTTGATGAAGTTGCTGCCGCATTGGCTGCTGCCGCCAATTCTGAAGCAAATCTAACCTTGAACCACACGGTAGATCCGGTGCGTATGTACATGCGTGAAATGGGCACCGTAGAATTATTAACCCGTAAAGGCGAAATCGCGATCGCCAAACGCATCGAAGAAGGCATCAGGAAAGTAATGCAAGCTCTCGCGCATCACTTGGACATCGTCAACTTCGTTTTAATCCAATTTGACCGCATCACCCAAATTGACATCAGTAGGATCAACGATCTGGTTATCGAATTTATTGAACTTGACCCCAATAATAAAGAAACTGCCGATGCAGCTGATGCTTCACCTGCTGAATCTAAAACTGTATCAGCTGAAGAAGCTGACGCGGTCATCGAAGAAACTTTACAATCTTTGGATAAAGCCAATGATGGTAATGGCAGTGATAGAAGTGGTAACGGCAGTCTTTTCACCGAAGAAGAAGAAGAAGAAGAAACCGGCCCGGACCCCAAAGTTATCGCAGAGAAATTCACTCTGTTACGCAAACTTCATCTTGCTGCAAAAAAAGCTGAAGAAAAATATGGCCGCGATCATAAAAAAGCAATTACCAAACGCGACTTGCTCGCTGATCATTTTATGAATTTTAAACTAACCCCGCGGCAATTCGATAAATTAACGCGAAAAATGCGTACGATGCTAAATATCGTTCGCGAATATGAACGTACGATTATGAAATTTTGTGTGCAAAAAGCAAAAATGCCACGCAAAATTTTTATTACTACTTTCCCAGGAAATGAAACCTGTCAAGAATGGCTACAAAATCACCTTGCATCAAATGAACCATACGCCGAACAATTACAAAAATATGACATCGAAATTAAACGTGCACAACGCAAACTAAAAGAATCACAAGAAAAAAATAATCTGAATATCACTGAAATTAAAACCATTAATCGTAGAATGTCCGTAGGTGAAGCACGTGCTAAACGTGCCAAACGCGAAATGGTAGAAGCCAACTTGCGTTTGGTGATTTCTATCGCGAAAAAATATACCAATCGTGGTTTACAATTTTTAGATTTGATTCAAGAAGGTAACATTGGCTTAATGAAAGCGGTGGATAAATTTGATTATCGCCGTGGTTATAAATTTTCTACTTATGCAACTTGGTGGATTCGCCAAGCAATTACCCGATCAATCGCCGATCAGGCACGCACGATTCGAATTCCAGTACATATGATTGAAACCATCAACAAAATGAATCGCCTTTCGCGTCAATATTTACAAGAAAAAGGCAAAGAACCAACTCCGGAAACTTTGGCAACCCTTATGGAAATGCCAGAAGATAAAATTCGCAAAGTTTTAAAAATTGCCAAAGAACCTGTTTCGATGGAGACTCCAATTGGCGACGATGAAGATACACATTTAGGCGATTTTATTAGAGATCATAATATTTTATCACCCGTCGAATCTGCTACCACCGAAGGTTTGCGCGAAGCAATGCGTTCCGTACTGGAAACTTTAACGCCGCGTGAAGCCAAAGTTTTGCGCATGCGTTTTGGTATCGATATGAACACCGATCATACTTTAGAAGAAGTTGGCAAACAATTTGATGTAACCCGCGAGCGTATTCGACAAATCGAAGCTAAAGCTTTGCGTAAATTACGTCATCCAAGTCGTTCCGAAAGAATGCAAAGTTTCTTAGATGAATTTACTAATGCAGAAAAAGGACCTTCTTCATTCATGAATACAAAAACCACCAAACCCGCAACAAAGAAAACTAAAAACCCAGAAGAAAAAGAAGAAGCGAAAGAAGAATAATAATTAGTTCCAAACCAATTTATTCTTTTCGCAAAAAGAAAGAGGATAAATAAAAATGCATAATAAAATCACAGATTTACCAGTAGAAATAATATGGGAAATATGTTGTTTTTCGAATACAGCTGAAATAATGAAAATCGCCCTCATATGCAAAACATTTGATGGGGTACAAAAAAATAATAATTTCTGGAAAGAATTGCTTCAATTGCATTTCAGAGTAAACTTTACATCAAAAAAGTTTATCAAAATACCGCATAAAGTACGTATCAAAACGGTCAAAAAAAATGAGTCTTATAAAAAAAGAGATTTGACAAATGAAGGAAACGTGCAAATAAACTATCCGCTAAATGGACAATATGTGCAGGTATACTATAATGAAAATCCAAATACCACCCAACACAAAAAGTTATATACAGAAATTTTTAACATAAACAAAAAAACTTTTATGTTTTCTTTAAAGTTAACACGTGGTTTCTTTGTATGTAACAAAAATATTTATCAGTCAAACAAACCCAAGCATGTTATATTCACCGACTATCTAGAATACTGTAAACTCTTTAAGCTTAACTCACAAACAATGGTTTCTTTATATAAAAATTCAATTTATACCACACTTATTAAAGAATATAAGCAGAACACGTGTTATATGAAAATAACCAGGATCTGTAAAAATCTTCCTTTGCCACCGAAAATGACCCTTAAAATTTTATTTGGAATTTATCAGGTTTATGTGGAAAATAATGCTAAAAAGAAAAGCACCAATTTTTTTAAAAACATTATATTTAAAATGTCAAAAAAACCTAAAGATTATACAGAGCCCCAAGATAATCCTGAATGTCTTCCTGATTTAATAGGCAGAGAAGTACTTAACTCTTTTCTAGACTACGCAATCCCTAAATTAATGCGAGAACTTTCTTCAAATAAAAACCACCATCTTTATAAAAAATACACTTCATACAAAGAAATATCTAGTAAGTTACAACAAATTAACTCGCAAAAAAACTCTGATGCAAAAGAAAAATACAAACTAATTCGTCAAAAAAATGCTACATTTCATTTCGCAAATGTTTTTCGGTATTTTCCTGGTATGCTGACTGAGATGCTTGATGATGTAATTAGTAATGAAACAGAATTGCCACCGTGCTTTTGCACGTATTTTTTTGTACCTTTTAGAAACTATAATCGTAAAAACATGATATTAAATTGCATAAAAGTCATCTCGGAATCAGTGGATAATTTTCCAGACTTATTATTATCTCCTAATTATTTGAAATTAGCTCATATTGTTTTTACCAACACTTGTGAGATAGAATGCGAACTTGATACACACATGAATAATAAAAATGCTTATAAAACAAGGTTATCAACGTTATCTAAAAGCGATGATGCACAACAAACATTTAGCCCATCTATCTAAAAGCAAAACTTAAAATTTTATACATGAGCTTCGCGCAAAGGAAATCTGGCGCCTTGTTGTATCGATTAGGCATCAATTCTACTAAATCAAAACCAACGATTTTACGCTGCTTTGCAACTTTTTTAATGCAATTAATTATTTGATACCAATTCAAACCTCCAGGTTCAGGCGTTCCGGCAGATGGCATCAAACCAATTTCAAGCACATCAACATCAAAAGAAATATAAACTTGATCAGTAAGTTTTGCGATAACTTCATCCATCCATTTGTCCCCTGACGCAAAAACTTTATCCGCTAAAAATAATCGATCCGGATCTATCGCACGCACTTCCGCAAGTTCCATGCTACGAATTCCCACTGAAACAATATTTTCAGTTAATTCACGCGTTCGCGCCATCACACAAGCGTGATTATATTTATTATCGTTATAAATATCTCTGAAATCCGCATGCGCATCAAAATGTAAAATGGATAAATTATTATATTTTTCTAAGTGCGCTTTGATTGGGCCGATCGAAACTGAATGTTCGCCGCCTAGTGTCACCAAAAATTTATTATCATCAATAATTTTTTTTGCTTGGTTGTAAGAACCTTCAACCATCTTCGCTGAAGTTGATGCTTTTAAAGGTTTCGCACTAAAAATTCCTTGTTTATAAACTTCTGTTTCTGTTTCGATGTCATAAAGTTCAACGTGATGCGATGCTTCAAGAATTGCGCGAGGAGCAAAAGCCGTGCCTTTTTGCCAAGTTGCGGTTTTATCAAACGGGATCGGTAAGATCACAATCTTGGAAGTTGCGTATTGAGCATACTCTTTTGGTAGGTTAAAATAACTCAAAGTTCCTCCGTAGTGGGGTCAGGTCTTGAATTTTATACTCTGGCTTAAGACTTAAAACCTGATTTTACCATCTTTATTCATTAAGCCAAAATTTAAAATTCAAGACCTGACCCCATTATTACTTACCCCGATATTGTTTGACCCCATTAAGTCAAAGCACAAAAACTGCGGCCGAAATCACCGTGGTCCAAAGACCATATTTATTGCCTTCGGCTGATTGGCAAATATTTCTGGTAGTAAAAATATGGCCGCTGGCTTTATAAAGTTGTTTTCTTTCGTCCCATGCTTGATCCGGATCAAACCCAACTCCCAAAGTTGTTGCCAACATGGTCGCAGCTAAATCTTCCGCATAATCACCAGAAATTTTTGCAGTTTCACCAAACGCGTGATGTTCCGACAAATAACCATAATGTTGGTTTTCTTTTGGCACCGCTAAACCAACCGAAGCTGAAATTAATCGATTAGGTTCATTGGTTTCATTTCTCGCCATTACACAAAAAATTACTTGCCCGGGTGATAATTCTTTCAATCCTTGTTCTTTTTTAATAATCTTACACCCCGGCGGGCAAATGCTAGAAACATAAACCAAATTAAATTTTTCAATTCCAGCATGTCGCAATGCTGCTTCAAACGAAGCTAATTTATCTTTATGTGAACCAACCCCTTTAACAAAAAACATTTTTTTTGGTATTAATGGATGCATCATGATTGTTCCTCTTTAAATAATTAAATTAAATTCTTTTGCCGAGCGTTTCCGCCAATTTTTTTTATGGTACGCATAACTTGCAATTAAAGGTAACGCGATGGTCGCCTCACTAAAAACCATTTGCTCAAAATTCTCATCAACTTTGCCCCACGAATGCGCTTCTTTTAAAGTCGAACCAGATAACGCCCCATCACGCTCATCTGCTACGGTTATTTGCACTGCATATTTATGCATACCAACATCCTTACCAATAATTTCTGCCGCAACCGTGATGTCTTGTGCAAAGTTTTTTGGCACCCCACCGCCAATCATAAATAAACCAGTTTCTTTGGACGCAACTTTAATTTTGGTTAAATCCAAAAAATCTTTAACCGAATCAATCGTTACTTTAGGTTTGTTTTGTCGCGCCCATTGATGATAAGCTAAACCAAAACCTGCGCTACAATCAGAAAATGCCGGCACAAAGATCGGAAGTTTTTTTTCATATGCGGCTTTGACCACCGAATCATTTCCTAAATTATTATCACTTAAATATTTTCCCATGGCGTTAATAAATTGTTGGGAAGAATGGGGGGCAGGCTCCAAAGAATCGGCGATTTTTGCAATCGTCATATCGCATTCACGTAATTGATCTTCATCAATATAGGTATCATAAATTCGATCAATATTTTTTTCCATCAAATCATGATCGTTAATAAACGGTGTTCCCTGATAATGTGAAAAGCCTAAGCCTTCAAAAAAATCTTGATCAACAATAATCGCGCCAGTCGAAACAATCGCATCGATCATATTATTTTGCACCAAATCAAGCACAATCTTTTTCAATCCCGCACTAAATAATGATCCAGCCAAACACAAAATAATCGCACAGGATTTATCTGCCAACATCGCGTCATAAATCTTCGCCGCTCTGGCCAAATTTCTCGCCTGAAACGCAGTTTTCTCGTATTGCTCGATTATCGGAATCGCATTGAAATCCGCGATAGAAATATGCTCCACCTTAGTAGCAAGTAATTCATTTTTTTGCATCTTAGTCTCCATAAAATGGTTTCGCGATATTACGCCTATTATTTAACTACGTCCAGCAAAATTTACACTGCAATTTCGGCCTTAATTGCTGGGTGAAATTGATAATCAACAAACTCAAAATCTTCATATTGATAATCAAAAATCGACGCAGGTTTGCGCTTGATTTTCAGCTCTGGTAAAGAAAAAGGCTTGCGTGATAATTGTAAATTAATTTGTTCTAAATGATTGGTATAAATGTGTGTATCGCCACCGGTCCACACAAATTCGTGGGCCTGTAAACCGCATTGCTGCGCCACTATGTGAGTCAGTAAAGAATAAGATGCTATGTTAAATGGTACGCCCAAAAAAGCGTCCGCCGAACGTTGATAAAGTTGACAGGATAATTTTCCATTCATTACATAAAATTGAAATAACAAATGACATGGTGGCAATGCCATTTTAGATAATTCGCCAACATTCCATGCACAAACAATTATGCGACGCGTATACGGATCATGTTTGATTTGTTCAATGACTTTGGCAATTTGATCAACGGATTTTCCTTCAGAAGTTTTCCAATCTCGCCATTGTGCACCATAAATTGGACCCAAATCACCTTGCGCATCTGCCCATTCATTCCAAATGGTAACACCATGCTCGTTTAAATATTTTATGTTGGTGTCACCGCGCAAAAACCATAATAATTCATAAATAATACTTTTTAAATGTAATTTTTTTGTAGTAATCAATGGGAAACCTTTGCTTAAATCAAAACGCATTTGATAACCAAAAGTTCCAATCGTTCCCACCCCAGTGCGATCTTTTCTTTCGCCGCCATTATCGCAAACGTGTTGTAAAAATTCTAAGTATTGTTCCATCGGTTTACTCCGTAGTGGGGTCAGGTCTTGAATTTTAAACTTCGCCTTAATGGATAAAGATAACAAAATTAAGTTTTAAGTCTTAAATCAAAGTGTAAAATTCAAGACCTGACCCCATTAGTGCGTACCACGATGCATTTTAGCACCACGATACGCCACCACCAACAAAATCGCGCCAATTATTATCATCGGCAATGATAAAATCTGCCCCATGGTTAACCACCCAAACGCAAGATAACCATATTGCGGATCCGGCATACGAAAAAATTCGCAACAAAATCGTAAAGCTCCGTAACCAAGTAAAAACAACGCTGAAACCGCCATACGCGGTTTAGATTTTGCTGAATAAAACCATAAAATAACAAACAACAAAACTCCTTCTAGCAAAAATTCATAAATTTCTGAAGGATGACGTGGTAAAGATCCTGCTTGTGGATAAAACATCGCCCAAGGAACATTAGTAACTCTGCCCCACAATTCACCTTGTAAAAAATTTCCGATTCTTCCTGCCGCTAAACCCACCGGAATAATTGGCGTAATAAAATCGATGGTATCCCAAAAGTTTGTGTGTCGCTTAATGCTCCATAACCACATCATTAACATCACGCCTAACAATCCGCCATGAAATGACATTCCTCCGTCCCAAATTTTAAAGATAATCCACGGCGCATGAATAAAGTTAGGCAAATCATAAAACAACATATAACCAATACGTCCGCCTAATAAAACACCCACCGCAATATAAAAAACCAAATCAACAATTTGATCATTACTCCAACCTAATTGAAACTTACGCGCGCGATAACGCAGCAAAAGCCAACCGAAAATAAAGCTTAATAAATACATTAAGCCATACCAATGGATTTTCAAGACTCCAAGATGAAATGCAACTGGATTGATGCGTGGATAGATGAACAACAAATTCCTCCGTAGCGGGGTCAGGTCTTGAATTTTAAGCCTTAGCTTAGTGGATAGAAATAACGAAGTCAAGTTTTAAGCCTTAAATCAAAGGCTAAAACTCAAGACCTGACCCCATTACGCTACTCTTTATAAACCAAATTCAATTCTCTGGCTGCCTTTGTATCATCAAGCCTACCAACCGGACGATCATGCGGCGCAGTTTTAACTAATTCCGCATCTGTTTCTGTTTCACTTTTAATTTTAATCATCGTTTCTACAAAATTATCAATCGTACCTTTGCTTTCGGTTTCGGTCGGCTCGATTAACAAACATTCAGGAATTAATAATGGAAAATAAATCGTCGGTGCGTGTTCATTATAATCAAGCAAACGTTTCGCATAGTCATAGGCGCGCACGCCATATTTTTTAGTTTGATCTTCCACGGTAACAATAAATTCATGTCCCGCGCGACGATCAGGAAATGAAATTATAAAACCTGCATCTTTTAATCTATGCATTAAATAATTCGCATTTAATGTTGAAAAATCTGCAACCCGCGGCAAACCTTCAATCCCTAGTAAACATAAATAAACATAGGCGCGAATCACAATACCAATATTTCCCATAAACGCAGATAATCGACCAATGGTTTGCGGATAATCTTTTTCCGTAACCCAGCGATAAGAATTTTCAGCTTTTTCCACAAATGGAATCGGCAAGAAAGGTTTTAAACGTTCATCACAAACAATTGGACCAGAACCTGGACCACCACCACCATGCGGCGTTCCAAAAGTTTTGTGTAAATTTAAATGAATTACATCAAAACCCATATCACCTGGACGAACTTTACCTAAAATTGCATTTAAGTTCGCTCCGTCGTAATATAATAATCCACCCGCATCATGAATAATTTTGGCAACTTCTTTGATTTTACGTTCAAACACGCCCAAGGTAGACGGATTGGTTAACATGATTCCCGCGGTTTGTGGACCAACCGCAGCTTTTAATGCTTCAATATCAATGTCACCATCTTTTTTGGTAGGAATCTCACGAGTTGTATAACCACACATTGTCGCAGAAGCCGGATTAGTTCCATGCGCCGCATCCGGAATAATAATTTCGGTACGTTCTGTATCTCCCTTGGATTCATGGTAGGCACGAATCATTGAAACCCCTGCAAATTCACCTTGCGCCCCCGCCATCGGGGTTAATGATATGCCTTGCATTCCGGTAATAATTTTTAATCTTTCTTGTGTTTCATACAAACATTCCATCAATCCTTGTTGATTTTGCTCCAACGCACACGGATGACAATCTAAAAATCCTGGTAATGATGCAAACGTATGTAAACAACGCGCATTATATTTCATGGTGCATGAACCTAACGGATAAAAATGTGTATCCACCGAAAAGTTTTTTTGCGACAAGTTGGTGTAATGCCTAACTACGTCTAACTCAGAAACTTCTGGTAATAAAGGCTTAGTTTTTCGCAATAATTTTTCCGGAATATCATCAACTACAACTTCGCAACAAGGCACATGCGACGATGCGCAACGACCTTGACGTGACAGATTAAAAATCAACTCAGACATTTTTTATGCCCCCTTTAAAACTTCTGTAGATCCTAAACAGGATTTTAAACATTGTACGTATAATTCAATATCCTGATCGGTTTTGGTTTCGGTACAACAAACTAATAAATCATTTTCCATTCCTTTATACACTGAGCCTAAATCAAAACCGGCTAAAATGTTCTTCGCGTCCATTTTTGCTATAATTTCTTTTGCAGGAATTGGTAAATGCAATACAACTTCATGGAAATAAATTGTATTAAACCGTAACTTAATATCCTTAAGCGCATCAAGCTTTTCCACCAATTTTTTAGTTTGTGCGTGACAAGTTGCAGCAACTTTATGTAATCCTTGTGGGCCCAGTAAACTCATATACAAGGTCGCTGCAGCAACGATTAAACCTTCGTTGGTGCAAATATTTGAAGTAGCTTTGCTGCGTCGAATATGTTGTTCGCGCGCTTGTAAAGTCAAAACATATCCCGGCTTACCATTTTCATCGCTAGTACAACCGATAATTCTTCCTGGCATTTGTCTAAGACACGCTTTCTTGGTACACATAAAACCAAAATAAGGTCCGCCAGCTGATAAAGGCGCACCAAACGGTTGACCTTCACCACAAGCAATATCAGCACCTTGTTCGCCCCATTTGCCTGGCTCTTTTAACAACGCGATCGAAGTTGGATTTACTACCGCAATTGAAATCGCATTATGTTCATGTGCCCAATCGGTTAATGCATCAACTTCTTCTAAACAACCAAAAAAGTTAGGCTGCGGAATAATTAACGCGGCAATATCTTCTGATGCATAATCTTTTAAAGAATCTAATTTTGTTATACCGGTAGTCTCATCAAAAGGTAACTCAAGAATTTTAATTCCTTGATGCGACACAATTGATTTAACGGTTTGACGATAACTTGGGTGTACGGTACTAGGAATCAAAACACATTTCGATTTGGATTTTTTATTACACCTGATCGCCATTAAGATTGCTTCGGCTAACCCTGATGCTCCATCATATAAAGATGCGTTCGATACATCCATCCCAGTTAAACTTGCCATCATGGTTTGATATTCATATACAAGCTGCAAACCACCTTGGCTCGCTTCTGCTTGATATGGCGTATACGCCGTCAAAAATTCACCGCGTGAAATAACTTCCCAAATCGGCGCAGGAATATGATGCTCATACGCTCCCGCTCCAACAAAGCACAATTTGTTGTTATTTTTCGCGGCACGTTCTTTTACTAAGCGATTAACTTTCATTTCCGACATGGCGTTTGGAATACCTTGTAATTCTTTTGCGCCAATTTTTAGATTTTGTGGGATTTCGTCGAATAATTTTTCAATCGAATCCACGCCAATTATAGTCAACATCTCACGAACTTCATCATCGGTATGCGGAATAAAAGGCATAACAATTACCCTCTCTAGATTAAATTATTCTTCCTCTAACTTTTGATATTCTTCTGCAGACATTAATTTATTAATGTCATCTGCATTATCTGGTTTAACTTTAAATAACCAGCCTTCGCCATACGGATCGTTGTTTACCAAATTAGGAGAAGATTCTAATTTAGTATTAACTTTAACAATCGTACCAGCAATTGGGGAATAAATATCCGAAGCAGCTTTAACCGATTCTATGGTGCCACATTCTTCTTCTGCACCAACTTTGACATCTACCGTTGGTAAATCTACAAAAACAATATCACCTAACATTTCTTGTGCATGATCGGTAATTCCAATTGAACATTCGTCACCTTCGGATTTAACCCATTCATGACTTTTTGTATAATGTAAGTCTTGTGGAACTTTGTTACCCATGATTTTTCTCCTTTAGTTTATTCAACAATAAAACCTGTCATTCTGAGCTGCCTCTTTTGCGTAGCAAAAGTGGTAGCGAAGAATCTCAAAAGTAAAAATTAGCAGAGATCCTTCGCCGCCTCTTCGCTTCGCGAAGGCGCGCAGCTCAGGATTTACTTCAATAGAGCGTAATTCACGCTCACAACTATCGTAAGATAATTTATTTGTTTCTCCTAAATCATACTTCTTTATCTACAATTTCAGTAAAATTTGCTTTGCCACCACGCACAAATGGAACACGAATAACTTGTGCTGGTAACATTTCACCGCGTACTTTTATCTGACAAAAATTTCCTTTTTTAACGCTGAATGGAACTCGAGCTAAAGCAATGCCGCGTTGCAAGGTTGGCGAAAAACCCCCGCTGGTGATTACACCAATTTCTTTATCATCACAAATAACTTCCTGATGATCGCGCAAAACTCCTTTACCCAATAAAACTAAGCCAACCAATTTGCGTTCTACCCCATTGGCTTTTTGCTTAACCAAAGCCGAACGGCCAACAAAATTACGATTTTCTGGTTCCCACGCGATGGTCCATGACAAAGCAGATTCTAACGGGGTAACCGATTCATCCATATCCGCGCCAGATAAATTAAATCCAGCTTCGAGCCGCAAAGTATCGCGCGCACCTAAACCACAAGGAGAAACACCTTGTTTTAACAATGCGTTCCAAAAGCCTGTTGCTTCTTCACCCGGAACCATAATTTCAAAACCATCTTCGCCGGTATAACCGGTGCGTGCAATATACCAACCATCTACTTCAACCGCGGAAAAAGGCTTATCAAGTTTTGCGGCTTCTTCAGCTTGTTTTGGCGCCATAGCGGACATTGCTTTCTCACGTGCATTTGGCCCTTGAATTGCAATCAATGCAAATTCCGGCCGTTCAATTACCTCGACCGCATATTCGTGCGCCTTTTTTTGAAACCAATCTAAATCCTTTTCTCTGGTGGCACAATTCACCACCAAACGATAAACATCATCTGCAAAGCGATAAACAATTAAATCATCAATTATTCCGCCTTTTTCGTTCATCATACATGTATATAAAGCTTTACCGTTTTCGGTTAATTTGTCGATATTATTTGGTAAAAGATAAAGTAAGAAATCATGCACCCCCGGACCATGTATATCAACGACCGTCATGTGGGATACGTCAAACATCCCGGCATCTTTGCGCACCGCATTATGTTCATCAATTTGGGAACCATAATGTAAAGGCATATCCCAACCAAAAAAATCAACAATTTTAGCTCCGGCCTTCACATGAGCCTCGTATAAAGGGGTTTTTTTACCCATTTCTTGATCTCCTCGTAGTATATAAATTACGCTCCAGTATACTACATTTTAGGGTAAGCTCAACAAATAAAGGCGTGATTTTTAGCGTGGGCACGGCGTTGTCGTGCTCAATACAAATTCACTAATCTTTCGCAATTTTATTTCACGGGTTTAAATAGAATTTAAGTGGTATTTTAAGGTGTTACATACTGGAGGCCATTTTCGCACTTTCGGCCACTTGTATTGTTTGATTTTTAACTTGGCTTGCTTGAGCAACATTATTTTCCAGCTGAACATTTTCGTTTGATGGCTTCTTCATCTCAGGACGATTTCCGCGCGGTTGCTTATACTTTTCTCTCTGAGCCTGAGCTTCCTGAGCTTGATTAGTTTTGATATTATTAATATCGTCCTTTTCTTGCGGTTTATCATCGGTTTTTGAATCTTTCTCATTCTCCTCCGGTACTTCATCACCCGATTCGAATTTATGCTTATAAAAAGCAGTACTTTCCCCCATTGACTTTATCAGAGCATTCAATGAATTAGACATTTCCTGAAAACATCTTTCGATATAATCACCACCAGGAACATCCTCTTTAAAACTCTGCTCATATAGATCCATATCTTTTACATCACCAAAGTTTTTCTTGGCCTTTTTTGCTTCGGGTTTATCTTTATTATCGCTCTTAACTTTTGAATCTTTTCCTTGGCAGTGGACTGCATACATCTCTGCAACTTTTTTATTGAACGCTTCTAAATTTTCTTTGTTTCCTGATTGTTTTGCTTTTGTATAATCGTCATAGGAAGCACCTGTGGCTTCACAACGCGTTTTCATCTGAGCATCAGAAAGAATTTGTGATTTTTCAGAATTTTGATCTGTTTTAGAATTGTTTTGATCTTTAAACGACATATTTTAACCCCTTCTCAAACCCCTATAAAAATACATAATAAGTATAGTATGGAGATTTAAGAGCGGCCAACCAAAACCCCGACTTTTTGGCCATATTTGATGTGTTGATCAAGAACTAAACTGGTCTCCCAGCGTGTCTGTTGCAGCTCGAATAAAACGATTACGGTAGAGCCCATGGAAAAATAACCCATTTCCTCGCCTTTCTGCAAGCTTACTCCTTCGTAAGAACTTGATTTTATAGATTTATTTTTACTTGGCGTAACCTTGCCCACCCAAGTGGTATTAATGC
>Ga0114923_10001176_pt1 | contig 18485 bp, 25 predicted proteins | sample SumtaG_FD_89578 | JGI IMG/M metagenome (GOLD analysis project Ga0114923, IMG submission 89578) | Deep subsurface microbial communities from Indian Ocean to uncover new lineages of life (NeLLi) - Sumatra_00157 metaG | ecosystem: Environmental > Aquatic > Marine > Oceanic > Sediment | place: near...
ATACGACAAGGATGGGCTCCCGACATTTCAGTACAGTCCGGCGACGTTTGAGGTTGCGAAGGGATTGATTGAAGCAGGGAAGAGGGCGGCGGGGAAATGAGCTGGCCTGAATTCATTGTTGGATTCATTCTCGGTGTGATTGTGGGATTTCTTCTGAACATACTTTGGGACTGGGTTAATCCGGATCCCGAGAGTGCGCGATTAAAGGAATTGGAGTTGAAATATTATGGTTCGTGACGGGATTATTGCTGTGAAAGCGAGGGTGTGATGGTCGAAAAGATTAAAAAATTCATGTCGGACCATGGCCGCGAAGTCGTTGTAATTCTGCGTACTCCCCGCGTTGGTGAAGAGGTTGACAATGGGTATGGGATGGAGTTCGAGCTTCCGGAATGGATTGTGATATTTTCGGGGGAATCGCTATATGAGGAAAATCTTTACCATGATTGGTATAAATTTCTTCAAGAAAACGATACCGATTGCAATTGTTTTGACATCGAGGGCTGCACCACTTTGGATGGTTTTGTTCAGGAACTGCATGATAGAGATGGATATGAGGTGGTATGGAAAAAGAAATGACGTGCTACATTTGCCGGGGAAAAATTGAGCGGAAAAATACCGACACGTATGTGCTGATGGTGGTGCCTGGCGGAGAATTTCTGCCTTGCCATACCCGGCATCATGGCGTGGCGAAGGAATATGACAAGCAGGTAGACGGGAGGACGGGGGCAGCCTGATCGCCTTGTGGACGCTCCTCTGTCGAGGGGTGAGGGTATAAACCTGCCGGTCGGGCTGTCAACTTATATGGAGGTGAAGGAGTGAGACGAATGATTGATTGGCTTGTGATCGTCACGCGATATGGAAAGGTGTTTTTCCCCAGGCCACCAAAGTATCATGGAACGCTTTGGTGTGAAATTCGATATATGATTTGGAAATTCGATTGCTTTATTGATAGGACTTGCGGGAAACACCGTAAGAAAATATGGACGGAGTGGTATAGTGGCTCTGCAAACAACTGAACCTATTCTGACGGCCAAGGCGATTAATCACTATTACGATCATGCGTATGATTTTGTGTATGACCAGATAGTTTTTCCAGCCCGCAGGAGCATACCTCATTTGGAAATTACTTCTCAGCAGAAAGGTTTCCTGGACGAGATTTCGAAATATCCGCGTGTGGCGATTGAGAGTGGTCACGGATGCCACACGAAGGGAACGAGGATATTGATGCGCGATGGCCGAGAGAAGAATGTTGAGGATGTTGAGGTGGGGGATCAGTTGTTGGGATCGAGCGGAAATTGCCGTGACTACCGGACAGTGTTGCGTTTGAAGCGCGGGCGGCAAAGGTGCTACAAAATAGAGTATCGTGATGGTACTGGGTATGAGGTAAATGCTTCGCATGAACTGTGTTTGGTGGCGACGCAAAGCCATGGCAGGCAGGTGTCCGGGGAAAAAATTCAGGTAAAAGTGGATGATTATCTTGACTGGAGCGATAGGAAAAAGCGCACGAATGCTGGGTATAAAACGATTGGCGTATTTAGGAAAAAGCATCTCTGTGTGCCTCCATATATTATGGGGCTTTGGCTTGGGGATGGATCTGCGGGAAAGCCGTCCATAACGAGCGTTGATAAAGAGGTTATTTCAAAATGGGATAGTTACGCGAAGAGCCTTAGATTGAAGCTGCGCCGGCAAAAGGATGAGTACTTTATAACTTCTGGACTACTTAAAAAAGGGATGAAGCAGCATAGAAATGGCTTTGTGTCGGAGTTGAAGCGGTATGGTGTGTTTAGTGAGAAGCGGATTCCGTTCAATTACAAGACTAGCACAATGAAGGATCGACTGGAATTGATTGCCGGCTTGGTGGATACCGATGGGTGTATTGACCACGGCGGATATTCGATAACGCAGAAGAGCAAGAAACTGGCCGAGGATATTTTATGGGTTGTTCGTTCGCTTGGATTTATCGCGTACATTCGAAAGGTCCGAAAAAAATGTCACAACAGCCCGACAGGAAAAGTTGGAACGTATTATACAATTTCATTTTCTGGTCTATGTGATCTTGTGCCATGCCGCATCGAAAGAAAAAGGGTTGCGAAGAGTAGGAAGAAGAGAAGAAACTTGCATTACATGATCAAAGTGACTCCAATCGGTGTACGGAATTACTATGGGTTCACACTGGATGGTGACAATTTGTACGTGTTGAATGATTTTTCTGTTTTAAAAAACACGGGAAAATCGGCGAGTTTGAGTTGGGCTGGAATATGGTTCATAACAACGAGGTTCAACACTTTGGGCTATCCGGTAAAAATTCCATCAATTGCACCGACGTATCACCAGCTGATGGACATTTTATGGCCGGAATTTCGAAGATGGATTGCTTTGAGCCGGCTGCGGTTGGTGATGAAAGTGCAGCACGAGGAAATATTTTTCGACAAATATAAGACAGAGGCGTTTATTTGCGCGAGAAGCCCGAAAAAACCTGAGAACGTGCAGGGCTTTCACGCCGCGCACTTGTTTTGGTTATGCGACGAAGCGTTTGGGATCCTGGATGATCTGGTTTGGGAGACAATCGAAGGCTCGATGACGGAAGAGGACAACCGGATTGTAATAGCCGGGCAGCACACGATGATATCCGGGTATTGTCACGAGGCTTTTACCCGGGACAAAGAGCGGTGGAGGCGATTGCGGTTCAGTTCAGAAGACAGTCCGCTGGCAAAAACGGAGTATTCGGACAGAATTGCGGAAAAATATGGCCGGGATTCGGATATTTACCGGGTCCGCGTGTCAGGCATGGCGCCGAAAGGCAATCCTGAGAGCTTTATTCAGCTGGAAAGAGTTTTGCGGGCAACGAAGCGGGAAGCGTCTCGGTTTGGAAAAGCCACTATGGGCGTTGACGTGGCCAGATTTGGTGACGACAGCACCGTTGTGACAATGCTGGCCGGAAACGTGGTGTTCAAGCAGGAAGTGCGATCGAAAACCAATACGGATGACATCTGCAGCCTGATACTGCACGTTTTGTACGAATACCGGGAGTGGGCGAAGGATAAAAATTTGGTTGAGGTGAATGTGGACAACACCGGAGGCTATGGTGCCGGCGTTATTGACACGTTGAGTAAGGACAGGTCGAACAATATTCGAGTAAATCCAGTAAATTTTACCGGAAAAATTAAGGATCCGGAGTACCATGACGGCGTTTCGAAGATGTGGGGGGAATTGCGGGACAAAATCGATGACCTGCAACTTCCGGACGACGATTTTTTGGTGGAGGAACTTTCGACGCGAACGTTCAAAATAGTTGATGGAAAGGTTAAAATTCAGCCAAAATCGGACTTTAAGACGATTTATAAGTCCAGTCCGGATCGATCCGATAGCCTTGTCCTGGCTTTAACAAAGAAGGCTGCGGCCAGAAGAGTTTGGGAAGGCTTGCTGGCAAACGATTTGAAAAAAGATTTCGTCGTCGATTTCCACAACCTAAGCAATTCGTACGCTGGTATGCTCACAATGGGTCGAGCGGGATATGAGAACGTATGTGCTGATAGGAATGTGGAGCGCAAAAGCGGCACAGCTTTATGTGATGGCAGAAGGGCAGTACGACACACCGGCCCCAGAAGTAGTGGTACCAAATTTGAATCGTATGGTGCAGTTCGTGAGCCGGGACGTGGCAAGGAATTTGTCGAAGTTCGAGTGGTATGGGAATAGTTTGATGTTCGAGCGCACGCGGGGAGGGACAGGCAAGGGCGGAAGTTCGATGGGTGACATCAGAGAAGGGTACCGGCGCATGGATACTTACGTCCAGGAAAATACCCGGTACGAGGAGTATGGCTCGATTGTGCTGGTAGGAAGATTGGTGAACAAAGCCGGATTGTGGATTCATGAAGACTGCCTGCAGTTGCCAAGGGAGATGGAGCTATGGCACATCGACGATCGCGGAAGGCCGGCAACAGACTTCGGGTTTTGCCGATCGCTGTGCAACATGGTTTCGGCGCTGTGTGAGAGCGGAAGGATGGCGAACGTGGATAGACCGATGCATGAATATTCGAAAAGGAAGACGGCAAGAAATCGAGAGATTGAGGATGCCGCCAAAGCCGATCGAATGGGAGAGATTATCGTGTACGGAGGTTTGGAAAAAATTCCTGACAAGGATGGGTGGATTATATGACGGCGGATTTGAAAATGGTTACGAGCCAGGAACTGGTAGACGAGCTGCGGTCCCGGACACCTAATGGCTTTGTGCTCATTAGGGATGGAGAAAGTTCCGGAGACGATCCCCATGATTGGTACACTCACTTTGGGGATAATTATGGAAGATCCGTTGCGCTAGTGCATTATGCTGAATGGAAATTGGCGCAGACTTTTATGAGAATGAATCCGATGGAAGATCCGTCGGAGTTTGAACAGTGAAAGGCAAAGGGTTCGTTCAATTATATGACGGTGATGCCTGGGAAATAAATACAAAGAAGGATATTCTTAGGTTTTCGTGTTGCGATTGCGGATTGGTGCACGATATTCCGATCATAATAGTGGATAAAAAAATGGTGAAATTGGGGTTTTTTGTGAATAAACGAAGTACAACTTGGCGCCGGAAGGCGCTGAAAAAAAGGAGGACAGATGGGTTGGTGGTTGATTAACGAGAATGGCGGAATAAAGAATTTCGCCGATGGTCGGGAATTGCAGAATGCTATTCCTGGAGAAGATGATGTTGAAAATCAGTACGGCGGTGACGGTCCTGCTGACATTATGGGTCCAGCAGTGGACAGGATTATTGCCGAATATAAAGAAGCGTGGAAGCGTCCGCCGTCATTCGAGGAATTGGTTGGGATTTTGAAATTCGTTACAGGGCCAATGGAGTTGAGCGGAAAATTAAAGGCTGGCCCGCGCCTGTCTTTGCGTGAACTTGATGTTTTGGAAATGACTGCCAAATTAGATTTGGATAAAAAACCTGAGCGAACTCAATCAAATGAAAGCTGGATCAACGGTATTGTTGATGCAATAGAAATGGCTCGCCGCTACTTAAAAGGCGTTGAGCCGCGCGATCGCAATATGCGCCAGACCCTTGCTGTCCACATATTTGGAGCGATGCTCTCATATTATGAAAGCACCCCGAAAGAAAATCGGAACGATGTTGGTTTGATCGACGAAATTGCAGCCGCTTTAGCAAAGGTTGTAGAAACTGGTAATGTGCCTGGAGCTATAAGGGTTTTGTGTTGTGATGCTTCTATGTCAGACGCAGAAAAAGTAAAAAACATTTACAATATGGCCTGCGAGTGCATATAGAGAAATAACGCAAGGAGAAAAAGAGCTGATTTAAATATCGACAAAAATCAAAGGAGGGTCAGTGAAAGTCAGACCGTTGTACGACAGAATTATAGTGAAGCCGGATACACCGGAGGAAATGAAGGGTAAATTGCATATCCCTGATAAATACAGGGAAAAAAGGACCACTGGTGAAGTGCTGATTGTTGGCCCCGGGCGGTACGAGGATGGCAAATATTCTCCAATGGGAGTTAAAGTTGGAGACAAGGTGATGTACGGTTCGCTAAGCGGTATACCGATCCAAGAAGATTGCTTGATGATGCGAGAACAAGACGTGTTGGCAATTCTTGAGGAGGAAGATGTGTCAGCAGAAGCAAAGGAAGAGCCCGTTGTCGCTGAAGCGTAAATGGAAATGCTGGAAATGTGGTGCATGCTGCAAGGTCGCCGGAAAAGTTGACCCGGAGTTCGACCGGGGAGATGGCGTATGCAAACAATTGGATGACGAAAACCTGTGCGCGATATACCAATACCGGCCAGAAATTTGCAGGGTAAAGCCGGAATCGACTGATTCGGAATTGTTTCGTGCATGCACAATATTGGAGGCGTCTCAGAAAGGGGTTGCCGTATGACGTGTGAACGCAAGGATTGTCGGTGGTACACGGCTCTTAGGTGCAAACTGGAGGTGCCGTGCTTAAGAAACGGTCAGTATGGATATTTTGTCGAGAAAAAACCGAAGGTTGGAGAAATTCGACCGGCGAGAAATGTTCAGGAAGAAATTACTCACTTTTGAGGAGGTAAGGAGTGGCTGGTAAGAAAAAATCAATCGCAGATCGTATCGGGTTTCCAAAAAACCCAAAGGAATCCATGTCGTATGGTAGCAAAAAAAAGAAATCCAAGAAAGGTAAAAAGTCATGAAGACATACGTTGGAACAAAGATCATCCAGGCAGAGCCGATGGACAAAGATAAGTTTGAGAGCATGTATAACCACAGAATGCCAGAGGATATTGCACCACAGGATTGCGCGCGTCCAGGCTATTATGTCCAATACCCTGACGGCTACAAGTCGTGGAGTCCAGCGGAAACATTTAGAACCGCCTACCGTGAAATCACAAATGAAGAAAGGAGTCTGATCGATGCGAGAGCTTAATATCGGAACTAAGGATCACACGACAGTGTGTGCGGTGGACGAGCCTGAGTTTGGAGCGAATCACCATTACAAAATCGTGATTAAGGGTAAAGAAGAGGGGGAACCTTCTGTTATTGGTAGTGAAGTTCGCTTCCAAAAAGGCCCAGTAAAGGTGCATGGCCGGAATGGAATCCATAATGAGGATTTGATTGCAATTGTGATCGATCGGCTTCAGGGTTTGAACTCCGGAGATTTCAAGTGCCGCCAGAATTCGCTTGCCATCACAAAGCTGGAGGAAGCGATGATGTGGCTGAATAACCGCACTGCGGAGCGCAGATCTCGTGGAGTGGAGGGAACAAGCGTTGTCTGAAGAACTCCTGAACCCGGCCAGGATGCCAGGGGAATCGTTCGCTGATTACAAGATCAGGCAAAAGGTTATGGCTCGTGCTACGAAAACGAGATTGCGCGCGGGCCGGCGAATTTGGGATTCGAAAGATAAAGGACCGATTCGTATTCGTGAAGATGCTACGCCAGAAAAAGTTCAACAAATGCTGCGGGACGCAGAAGCAGAACAGCGTACTCGTGCAATAACAGGATAGGAGGGTTATGAAGGCGGTTCAGCTACGAAAATTGTATCCAGGATTGTGGGCGGAAATGGAAACGGGGGTTTGGGATGATCAGAAGATGTTTTACCCCAGTCCAACACCAACGATGATAAAGGAGATGAAGCGTGTTGCCTATAACGCAGCTTTCAATGCTTGCTACATTGTTCACAATAAACTGAAAGGATAAAAGTTATGGCACCAGAAGTAGGATTTGATAACCCAGGCGATATCAATAAGCGGGAAACCGGCGGGGACTACAATGTGGAGATCGAAAATTGGTTTTCGTACCACGCTCCAGTTGGAGATCAGACTGAAAAATACGAGCGGATCCGCAATGCCGCAAAAGTGTTGGGGTATGCGATCATCCGAAGTTGTCCGAAGAGCGCGGACTCCCGGGCAGCCATACGAAAACTACGAGAATCCGTAATGACCGCCAACGCTTCAATTGCCTGTGGAGGAAAGTGAAACCAGATATCATCGTAGTCTCCAACAAAACGAAGCTCCAACTCGCGCCGATGGCGTGTGACTTGGAGGGTTTTGCTCTTGGGCATAACATTATTTGGACATGCCAGGATGCCAGTGCATCCATAAACCGCAACTGTGGGTTGGGCCAGGCAAAGACTGAAATTGTTGTGATGATGGACGATGATATCAGTGGATTCTATGAGGGGTGGATCGATGGGCTGATCGAACCCCTCATAGGGGATGATGACGTGGTATACGTTTCTGCAAACTTGGTGAATCGTGACGGCAGCCTCGGGCCGATGATGTTTAGGGGAAACAATGACGAAAAATGGACGCAGGTACCACGAGCGCCTACGGCCTGCGTTGCCTTCAGGAATGATGGAATAAGGTTTGACGAACGGTTCATAGGGTCTGGGTTTGAGGACGATGATTTTTGTGCAAAGCTTGAGGAAAAGTATGATGGTGGAAAATTTCTCGTACATAACGAGGTTCGGATTGTCCACGATAATACTGAGGTGAATCAACACGGAAAATATTTCGAGCACAATCAAAAGCTCTTTAATTCAATATGGGAAACTTCGGGCAATGTCCGAAAAAGGAGGAATCAAAATGTCGTGGCGTGAAACAATGGAAGCAATAGGTCCGGACGATAGGTTGGAGATTGCAAAGTACCAGGATTTTGTTGATGACCAAGAAACTTTTGAAGCTGGCGGAATAACGAAGGCGGTTTGGGATCAGCTATTCCCGTTTCTGGAACAGCAGGCATGGAGCATGTATCAGTTATTTGTGCTGGTAAACACGTTGGATGGCGACACACCAAGCATTTTGGAGATTGGTAGCGGTCGCGGCGGTTCCATGATCGGCATGAAATTGGCGAAACCTGGAGCAACTTTTATGACTATCGATCCATTTGCTCCATACGATGAGACGAGCGCTCATGGAACAGTGAAGGATTACCCAGGATTCAAGCATGCCGCTTTCCTTGAGAATATCAAAGATTTCGATATCAATCCAGAAGTAGTGCAACTGAAAAGCTCTGATGCTTTTGAAACACTCAGGGATAGATCGTTCGATCTGATTTATATCGATGGCAACCATTCATACGATCCGGCAAAGTTGGATATGATGGATTATCAGCATCTTCTAAAGCCTGATGGCGTGTTTTGTGGGCACGACTATCATCCAAGATTTCCAGGCGTGATTGATGCAGCGAAAGAGGTTTTTGGGGTTGATGGATTTGAGGTAAAAGAAAACTCAAGTATATGGGTGAAAAAATAATGTCTTTGGCTGAAAGAGAAAAAGCGCTTACATATCCAAGCACTCAAAGTTTCGATCCGAATACATTAGAGCCAACCAATGCTATAACGCGGGACAGGATATCTGCGTTAAAGGTCAATGCTCCCGAACTATGGGAAGGGGGGGACAGTTTCATAGACATTGGATCCAATAAAGGATATCTGTGTTTCATGTTGAGAAATTCATATAAAACTCTTGTCGGCCATGAGCCGTTTAAGCCTCACCTGCAATTTGCAGAAGACGTTAGGAAGGTTCATGGATTCAAAAACATCAGATTTGCAGATGAGCCCATGCGAAATATCCCGTTCTATCTCCCTGGTGGTAGCGGGCGCGTGGCAAATAAATTTGATGCTGTCTTTGTTGGTAACTGTCACCACTATTTCCATCAGAACGCAATTCGGTATGGTGCAGAGCAAATGCTTTTTCTGAAAAAGTTAGCTGGCCTGGCAAAAAAATATGTCATCATAGACGGGCCATTCGACTTGAAGGATGGGCCTCTAAGTAATATGTGCGTGAAAGGTAACTGGACTGAAAGCCAGAAGAATAATTACAGTATAGATGCCCACGTAAAATGGATGTCTCCGCAATTCAAACTTATACGCATGACCAAAAATGAAGGCAGGGTTAGAGATACGGCGGTGTTCAAGAGGGTGAGTCCAGACATGGAAATCGTAAACATTAAAGATATCGAAAAAAAGTTTCCGGATAAGCCTGTGGCCCTTGATTTCAACGAGGCTAGGGCGGCAATGTCAGTGGTGCGGCGCGGGAATGTGAGAATAAAATTAGACAAGAACCCCTTAACTAAAAATATGTTTCTTATCACGAACGCTCTATCTAAGCACTTTGCAAAAACAATCTGTCTCATTGAAGATGGTGGCGTTATATGTGGGGATGTGGCGGAATGGATAAATGGTAAAGAGGCAACTCCTGATCAAACATTTCGTAAAATGGTTGATGTCAACATCGATCTTTCAGCTATAGGTCTTTGGGATATCCAGTTGACATCTCGTGATTACATACAAACTGGGGATGAAATAAAGAGCGTAGATGTCGATATGATGGGAAATATCAATGAGCTTAAAATGAAGCATGTAACTGAATACATGGCTGTGTGGAATAAAAAAATGTGTAAAAATTACCCAAACTTTTCGGAAGCTGTGAAATACATAGCCACGCAGGTGGAAAAGGAGAATTGTTTTTACGAAGTTAAAAAAAGGAGGATGAAATGAAATGTGCCGTGTTCAGTATGACAATTATAACAGATGTGTCGGCCTGTACGAGTGTTGAGTATGAACTCGGCAATAGAACCTGCAAGGCTTATGCTGAAAGAATTGGTGCTGACTACATCCTTGACACTGAGCAGACGATTTTCAAGGGGCGATACTCTCCACATGTTCAAAAGTTGCGTGCGTATGATATGCTGGAGAAGGAGTACGATAGGATCCTTTATCTTGGGAGCGACGTGCTGGTAAAGCCGGATGCACCTGATATTTTCAAAACATTCCCGGACGTGGAAAAACTTTATATGTATAACGAGAACTTCAGGGGAAGCATCGGGTGGCGAATATATAACAACATTTTCAAGGTTAAACCCGAATACAGAAAATATGTAGTATTCGAACACCCCCAGTTGGCCTTAACGCCATATTACAACAGCGATGTAGCGTTGATATCCAGAAGCACCAGAGCGGCTTTCTGCCAAGACGATTACTTCCAGGGAACATTGTGGGAGCAGGATTTCATAAACTGGAATATCCATCGCTTCAACGTGTCGGTTGAGGACATAGGTTTGCTTTGGAATGGGATGTTGATAAAATGCGAATCTCTTAAGCTGAATTATCACGACCAGCACTTCCTGCACTACGGCGGCAGGAGTCGGCCCATATTGATAGAGGATTATAAGAAGTATTATGGATAAATATTTTTGTCCAAATCTTAAGCTGGTGAGAAATAAAAAATTCGGTAACTATATGGATGGAAGCGTGATTGTTCCCATCAATGTTGAGATAAGCATTTGTGGGAGATGCAATGCCAAATGTCCTTGGTGTTTCTATGGTAAAAATAAGGATGTTAGTGTTTTGCCGAGAGAAACGATTGTTAAATTATGGAAAGACATGGCATCACTTGGAGTAGAGTCTGTGGCGTGGACGGGTGGCGGGGAGCCTACGCTGCATCCGGATTTTGATCAAATCACAAAACTCAAATATACGCCGCAAGGCATGTTTACAAATGGCAGTACAGAAATTAAGTATCCTAAGAATTTTGATTGGATAAGGGTTTCTTTCTCTAATTTAAAAATGAATATTGAAAATCTGAAAAAGTTCAGAGAATGCGAAACACTTGGTTTGGCGTTTAATTATAGGGGCGCTGAAGACCGCGATGACCTCTTGAGGGCGATGGAAATTACTCACGAGGTAGATGCTGACTACCTTCAGGTAAGGCCGGCACTCAACGGCGTTGGGGTTACTAAAAATATAGAACCGCCAGACATTATTGATGATAAACTTATCCTTGCCCGCTACAAGTTTGAAGATCACAGCATTCCAAAAGAGTATACCCAGTGTGAGGCGTATCATTTCATACCGTTTGTTTGGCATGATGGTCGAGTGGATGTATGCGCGTATCGACAGAACGACGACGCATATAATCTGGGAAACATTTGTCAGGACTTCTTTGGGCGGATTCTGAAAAATAGAAAGAAATCGGTTCCTGTCCATGCCTCATGTATGACGTGTTGCCGGAACCATGAAATAAATAAAACAATTCATTTATTCCGTTATTTAAAACACATCGCGTATCCATAAACAAGAAAGGGGAGCATCGAATGTGGCCGCAATCAACAGTAGACAGTGCCGTGCAATACCGTAACGCTAATAAAGACAAGTTTGACGCGATTGGTCTAACAGAAGAAATCGTCGCAAGGGTGGCACGATATTTTTATTCTCTTTGGTCTATGGACATGTTCCATTTGTTTCGAGAAGTTTCAAAGACACCTGTTGGAGGCACTTACCTTGAGATAGGCAGTGCGTTTGGCGGTTCATTTCTGTGTGCTCGCGAGGCATCGAATGCCTTTGATAAAAAGTTAAACATAAAGGCGATAAGCGTTTTTGGTGACAAGAAGCAAGAGAATTCGTGTGCTGAGACTGCAAGAAGCATCGGTGTGCAGTTATTAATTCGCCGTTCCTCTGAAGCACACAATACGATAAAAGAAAGTTCGGTAGATGTCCTTTACGTGGACGGAAGCCACACGTTTGAAGATGTTAAAAGTGATCTGGAGAATTATCGCTCCAAGGTAAAGCCTGGAGGCGTTATCCTCTGTCACGATTTTGACTTCATAAGACACTCCCCGGTTGTGGCGGCAGTATTGAGCGTTTTTACAAAAGAAAAAATAATCAAATTTGAAAATTCATGTGTCTGCAAAATACCCAAAAAATAGAAAGAGAGCATAATGAAACGTTGCAGAAGAATAGGCCAGGACGTTACCAAAAGATGCAATGCAGCGTGTAAGACATGTTTTTACCGATACGCTCCAGATTTCAACAAGGATTATGATGTTCCAATAAAACTGATAAGAGAAGAATGCGATCGGGCGAAAGCTCGTGGGTGCAATCACAGCGTTCTTGTCGGATGGGGTGAAACAACGCTCTATAAATACCTGGAGGAGTGGCAGGCACATTGCGACATGATTGGATTTACTACGAGCATGATCACAAATGGAATGTGTTCTGTCAAAAAAGCCGCAGAGGTTTACGCTCTCGGTCTCGATCATCTTCATATTTCGGTACACGGCACTGGTGATATATTGAATCAGATATTGGAACGTGATGGCGCCAGTCGTATGCAGGGTCTGGTTATAGAAATGCTGAAAAGGGAGGGGCACCCTTGGCGATCGAACACAACCCTACAAAAAATCAACTACGAGCATCTGGCCGAAACAGCGAAGTACGTTGTGGAACACGGTTGCCGGCACGTTGTTCTTTTGGGCTTTCTTCCGCATTACGAATGGAGAAATCGACTGAGAGAGGTTGCGGTGCATCCAGCTATTCTCAGGCCACACATTGAAGAAGCGGCAGAAGTGGTGCTCGATGCTGGGGCCATGCTAACTATCCGGTACCATCCAATGTGCCACCTGCGCTCTGATTACTGGAAATATGTCGTCAATGCACAATATGTCCTGTACGATCCATGGGAATGGGATTACGGGCATGCAGGAGATTCCAAAGAAGCTTTGTGGTCTGTGGCATCAAATGAGATAGGCGGCGGCGTTGCTATCAAGGGCGAGCCGTGCTCTAAATGTGATTTGAAGATGCACTGTGGAGGATGGAATAAAATATATGCGGCAGGATTTGAAGGAGCCGGGCTGAAGGCTCAGAAAGAAACCGACGTTCCGTTTGTGCCAGGATGGTTGCATGACTTGAACCCGGCCAACAAAGCCAAAGGATATTTCCGTGAAAATAGTAGCGATAACTAAAACCTTCAGAGGTGAGGAGTTTGCACTCGCTTCCCTGGAGTCAATCTATCCATACGTAAGCAAGGTGATTTATGTGCACTCGAATACCTCATGGAATGGAAGGATCGGAAATACTGTGATCCACGAAGTTTCAAAGCACCCGGATCCGGATCATAAGATTGTGCACCTGAAGATTGATACCGAAGACCAAGCAGTTCAGTATCAGGCTGGCTACGATTGCGCTATGGCCAATTATGGTTACGACTTTCTTATGATGGTAGACACTGATGAGGTATGGGCAAAGGCTGATATAGAAAAAGCAATAGAACACTTGAAAAGCAATCGGGCCGGCCAAGCCTTTATCTGCAAAATGTGGAGCTACATTAAAAGCCCATTCTTCCGGGTGGATCCAGAAGATGCGGGGCAGCCCGTTGTTTTTATACGAAAAGGCTTCAAAATAGACGGAATTCGGGGTTTTAATCTAAAAAAAACCCTTATGGACAATGTATGGATACATCATTTCTGCTCAGTTCGAAAGAGTTTGGAGGAAGTTTGGGCCAAGCATGAAGACAGTTGTGGGGTCGAAAACGAGCCAAAAGTGGACAAAGAGTTCTGGATTGAGCAAAAATGGAACAAATTACCATATTCTGCAAGTCTTCTTCCATTGGCAAACCATGCACATAGCTGGCAGCGAGTGAGGGTTGTAGATTTTGGAGATTTGCCAGAAGTATTGAGAAGCAATGATTTTGTAAAATCGTTTAAAAAGTACAATTTTACGCAAAAATTCGGGATAAATAGGAAAGGATCAGATTTTTTGGATCGAATGAAGGATCTGAATGTGCCTGAAGGATTCGGACCTAGGCATCCGGAATGGAACATCCCAAGCAAAAAAAACAGGTATTTGATGGCTATTGGGGCCATGGATATGCCTGAGAAGAAAAAAGCAATAGAACCCAAGAAAACTATAGCAAAACCAAGCAAAAACCAAATAAAAAGGGACTTGATGCTGAAAAAGCGCATTGGAAGGGTGTGCATATTTACCGCTGTATCCAGGAATTATCAATGGTACATTCCCTTATTTGTGAATCGAATTCGCAAAGAATATCCAGAATACGACATCAGGGTAGTGCTCCGGGGCCGGATGGATCTGCCTGTTGGCCTGCAGGACGGAATTGAGCATATCGAGGAGGATGGATATCCTTTGGATGGTTACACGACTGCTGCTATGAGATTTGTTGAATACAGCGATATTTTGAAAAATTACGATTTCGTATTGATAACCGATTCCGATATGTTGATCAAAAGAGAGGAACCAAACTTGGTTGACCAGCATGCAGCCCACATGGAATTCAATGGCTTACAGTGCTACGAAAACTACGTCAGCTCGCTCCAGGAAGGATCTCCAAAACTGCCTGGAATACATTTTGTGACCAAGGAATGGTGGGACCGCACAAAGGTGGCCAGGGAAAAATATGCGCTTGATTTGAAGGAGAATGGATCTCATAGCTGGGAATGGGATGAATTGATGCTTGCTAAAATCGTAATCGAAAGCGGGTTACCACTGAATGATTCCAGCCTAAACCTCTGGGCAAATCATGGAATCCATTTAGGTGATTGGCGCCGTAACTTGCAGAAAAAGAAGGCGGTACACATGATGCCAGCACACGAAAAAGATCACATCAAAAAGCTTGTTGGCGACATGGATTTTATGCGTGTGGTTGAACAGTGCGGCAGGCACCTCGAAGCATTGACAGAAACGATTGATTTCTTCAAAAGGATATAACTTGACAAGTTCATCGATCCATATATATTTAATTATAGAAGGACGCACTAAGTCCAGTTGCTCGTGCAGCTGTTCTTAGTGCGTTTTTTTTATGCAAAAAAACGAATTCCACATGATCAGATGCACGATTCGAAAGAATAACGGGAAAACGTGCAACCACTATCTCGGAGACATCCAAATCGACACACCAAACACAGCGAGATTTCATTGCAAGTATTGTAACCGAACATTGCAATTCACTGTGGGTATCGATGGTATTATCAAGCGCAAAGTCGTGATCAAAAACGACAAATTCACATATATCGAAAAGCCCATAATTATAGGATGATTTATGCCAAATGATAACGTCCTGTCCAATGTGCTGAAAAAGAAAGTAATAGATGATGAGGTTTCGTCAATATGGCAAACCTGGTTGCGCGTGAAGGAATATCATCAAAGGAAGCTCGATCGAAGTATTGAAAACTGGAGATTTTACTGGGGACTTGATGCCAACAAAGGATACGGCCAATGGCCAGAAAAAGCCGTGGTCGAAATGCAGCGCCAAAATCGACAACTCCTCACGTACAATTTTGTCAAACCTCTCGTAGACGCCATTGCCGGCGGAATCGTCCAAAGACCTTATGATCCTGAATTCATTCCAGTAAACGAAGAAATCACTTCCATTACCAAAGCTGTGCAAAAAGCCATGTACTCCGATAAGGAGCTAATGGATTGGGGAAGCACGTACCTGCAAGTAGTGATTCATGGCCTCGTGCATGAAGCCTCAATGAAGATGGTTGTCACCAATGAATATCACGATCTTGGAAACATCGGTTTTGAAATGGGACTCCCCGGGAGTACGCTCACTGACCCCATGTGGAAGACTTGGAGATCAAAGGATTTGCGTATTTGCTGGAAGGAAACGTGGTACAATCCGGAGGAGCTTATAAAGATTTATCCGGACATGACGGATGTAATCAAATCAGAAGCAGCGCATGTGAAACGAAACGGACCAATGTATGGGAACAACACTGGAATTACCCCATACGCAACAGAGGAATATTCCTGGGGAACAGCTCATCGAGTAATCGAGCAATACGAAATGATAGAAGAGATAGTAAAGCAAGAATTTCTCATTACCATGGATGGAGATATTCCCATTCCTGGTATGCCCGATGAAGAAAAACCCCAATGGCTTAACCAAAATCACCCAGATTGGCAACCCGATTATATTTACGAGAAAAAAATTCCGAAAAAAGTTTGTATAGTGCGAGCAATCGCGCCATCACTCGTTTCCGGAAGAACACTTGAAAAGATGCCAACCGAAGTTCAGTGTGGACGATTGCCGTTTTTCTTTTGGGCAGCTTCCAGGCATAACGGCGAATCCCACTCAATTGTGGATTCTGTCAAAGATCCTCAAATGAACATCAACTATTGGGAAAGCTTGCTAACGCATAAGATTCAGGTTGAAGGCGGTGGCGGAGCCCAGTTTGGTGATCCTGCAGGATTCAAAAATTATGAAGAATTTTTGAGATGGACAAGGAATCGCAACGATCCCACGGAAACCTTTGAGACAAAGCCCGGCCTGATTACTAGTGGTGGACACGTACCGGCAAAAGCTGCTACGGACAACAAGTTTCCATCAGAAGTGTATCGGCATCTGGAACACATTATTCAATTGATTTTACCTCAAATATCAAAAGTCACCCCATCTTCTCTTGGAAGAACAGAAAAAGGAACGGACACATCAGGATATCTGTACAGGCAGCTCAGAGAGCAGTCAGATATCCAGACATACACAATCCATTATGGCCTTCGAATGTTTTGGAATGACGTGTACGAAGCTTACCTGATGCAGGCTGCGGAGACGCATTCGCTTGGCGGGGTTCCGCGTTCGTTCAGCATCAATAAAGGCCGGGAAAAAATTACGCTCAATGAAGAAGTGACTTTGCCAGATGGGCGAAAAGGTATTAAAAATGACGCAAAAAAACTGAGAGAGATTCGACATAAAGTTATCATTAGCGACAAGCAGGAAAGTCCAACCGACAGGATGGACAATGTGCGAACCCTCAGTGAATTCCTTCAATCCATTGCGGCTTATGCGCAATTCAAGCCGGTAACTATTGGCCTTACGCTCAACAAAATTGTCAAAAACCTGGATCAGTTTGATTCGGAAGACAAAGAGCAACTTGAGGCAGTTGGAGAAAAGGAATTGGAGCTGGGCATGGCAAACCTCGAATTGCAGATTGCAGCCACGAAAGCCCAGACTGCACAAATGGGTGCCGCAGCAGCCAACGGCGGTGTACCGCCAGAAGGTGGCGGCGCTCCACAACCAGGACAACCAGCTCTCTCGCCACAAGCGGGTGGGCCTAAACAATTACCGGGGCCACAAGCTCCGACAACCGGAATAGGGCCACAAGCCCCAGGAGGTATGTAATGCCAGAAGTCCAGCTAAAGGACAAAGCCCAAGACAAGGGCAGTGAGGAATCTCAAAAGGTTTACACATTTGAAGAGCTTAAAGATGCTCTTGAAACGGATCCCGATTTGAGAAAAGAATTCATGCAAAACGAGGACAAGTTTATCACTGTGTCCGAAGCTCCGCCACCGCCAGCTCCTGCCTCAAAAGAGGCGCCGGATGCTGAGAAAAATGGTGACGATGCTGTATCGGTTTTGGTAAAGCCCAGTTGGTTGGGCTCGTATGGAGAAAACAGAAAGCCTGATGAAGCAATTCAGGAGATGGCAAAGGGAAATACCGAGAAAGACAAAACCATTACGTATTTCAAGGATGAGAAGATCCCTGCGCTTGAAACTGAGATTCAAAAGGCGAATGATGAGCGTAAAACACTAAAACAGCAGATTGCCGATTATGAGAAAAAGCTGAGTGATGACGGAGGTAAAGCTCCTGCCGCACCAGCAGCAGAGGTAAAAATCCCTGATCTTCCCGAGGAAGATATGTTCTACACGGAAGATGGGCAAAAAAAAGTCAAGACATACCTCGAAGCTATAAACCAAGATCGGAACAATCTGCGAGCAAAGCTTGATTCTTTCGAAAAGAAACTCGGCGATGTCGAGAAGAAAACGGATACGGTTGTCCAGGCAAAAGAGGCTGTAGACGTAGTGAAGGTCGAATTTGAGGCAATCAAATCTTTTCGAGAGGAAAATAAAGCTGTTTTCAAATCCACACGGGACACAAGGGACATCGAAAAGGATTACATAACTTTTATGAAAGATATGGCATCCGTAAAAGGCGTTCCCGCATTTGCCGCTGACGGCAGCGGACGCTTCTCTAAAGAGACAAGCGATGCTCTTTCTTCCGTGATGAATGAAAGCTCCGAAGAAGGGAAAACTCTCCGGACAGAGCTTGAGAAACGCAACATTAAGCTTCCGGATGATTTTAGTGACCTGCAAACAGTGTACGCAATCAGGGACATACGGAACCAAAATTACGAGAAAAATCTTGGTGGTGAATTTGTTCCTATACCATATACAAAGGCTTTCAAGATTTACCAAGGAGTCAATGGAGATCAGAT
>Ga0114923_10001178_pt1 | contig 18481 bp, 27 predicted proteins | sample SumtaG_FD_89578 | JGI IMG/M metagenome (GOLD analysis project Ga0114923, IMG submission 89578) | Deep subsurface microbial communities from Indian Ocean to uncover new lineages of life (NeLLi) - Sumatra_00157 metaG | ecosystem: Environmental > Aquatic > Marine > Oceanic > Sediment | place: near...
AGTTAAAGCTAAAAGGGTCGGAGGGGCTACCTACCAAGTTCCAAGGGAGTTAACAGGAAAAAGTATGTTAGCCTTATCTTTGCGTTGGATTATCCAGGCTGCACGATCAAAAAAAGGAAAATCAATGAGAGAAAGATTGTCTGCGGAAATTATTGATGCGTCCAATAATACTGGATGGGCCGTTAAGAAAAAGACTGATACCCATCGTATGGCGGAAGCCAACAGGGCTTTTTCTCATTTTTCTTGGTAATAAATTAAACTATGTCTAGAGAATACCCGATAGAAAAATATCGAAATATTGGCGTTATTGCTCATATTGATGCTGGTAAAACAACAACAACTGAGCGTATTTTATTTTACAGTGGAATGACTCACAAAATTGGTGGCGTTGATGAGGGTACAACAACTACTGATTGGATGGAGCAAGAAAAGGAAAAAGGAATTACTATCACCGCTGCAGCAATAACTAATTTTTGGTTACCAAAAGATTTAGAAGAGAAAGGAGAAACAAAGTATAAGATTAATATTATTGATACTCCAGGACATATTGATTTTACGGCTGAAGTTCAAAGATCTCTTCGTGTTCTCGATGGAGGTATAGTTGTTTTTGATGGTGTTGCTGGAGTAGAGCCTCAATCAGAAACTGTTTGGAGGCAAGCCGATAAGTATAAAGTTCCAAGAATTTGTTTTATAAATAAAATGGATAAAATAGGAGCTGATTTTGAAATGAGCTTGGGAACAATATGGGAAAAGCTTAATCCCAATGCTGTTGCCGTTCAACTTCCTATTGGTGCAGGTTCTGATTTTGAAGGATCAATTGATTTATTAAGAATGAAAGAACTTAGATTTAAGGGTGATAATGGAGAAATTGTTGAGGAAAAAGATGTTTCTCCAGAATTTTTACCCAAAGCAGAAGAGTGGAGGAAAAAATTAGTAGAAAAAGTAGCCGCTGAAGACGAAACTCTTTTAGAGAAATATTTAGAAGGAAAAGAAATTACGCTTGATGAATTAAGAGCGGCTTTGCGAAAAGCTACAATAGAATCTGCCTTAATTCCCGTTTTTTGTGGTTCTTCTTTAAGAAACAAAGGAGTTCAACCTCTTTTGGATGCAGTGGTTTATTATTTGCCTCATCCTTTAGATCTTCCTCCTGTTGTTGGGAAAGACTTAAAGTCTAAAGAGGAAATAGAAAGAAAGTGTGATGACTCTGAGCCATTTGCCGCCTTAGTATTTAAGGTAGCAACTGATCCTTATGTTGGAACCTTGAACTTTTTTAGGGTTTATTCAGGAGTGTTGAAGAAAGGATCTTATGTTTACAACTCTAATACCGGAGAAAAAGAAAGAATTAGTAGAATTTTAAGAATGACAGGTAATAAGAGAGAAGATTTGGATGAAGTTTGTGCTGGAGATATTGCCTCTACTGTAGGATTAAAAAATACTACTACTGGAGACACTCTTTGCGATGAAAGAGAACCAGTTATTTTAGAAGAAATTACTTTCTCTAAACCTGTTATTTCTATTCGTATTGAGCCTAAAAATAAAATTGACGAAGAGAAAATGAACATAGGATTAAAGAAATTGTCAGACGAGGATCCTACATTTACAATTAGGACAGATCAAGATACAGGAGAGACAATTATCTCTGGAATGGGAGAGTTACATTTAGAGATTCTTGTTGATAGACTAAAGAGAGAATTTAATGTTTTGGCTAATATTGGAAAGCCACAGGTTGCCTACAAAGAAACTATTAGAAATAGTTCTCAGGCTGAAAGTAAATATGCTAGACAGTCAGGTGGTAGGGGTCAGTATGGTCATGTTTTAATTAGACTTGAGCCCAAAGAAAAAGGAGGAGGTTTTGAATTTATTGATGAAATTAAAGGAGGAACAATTCCAAAAGAATTTATTCCTGCTATTGAGAAAGGAATTAAAGAAGCTATGAATAAGGGAGTTATGGCTGGTTATCCTATGGTTGATATTGCTGTTACCCTTTATGATGGTTCTTTTCATGATGTTGATTCATCTGAGTTTGCCTTTAAAATTGCTGGCTCTATGGCTTTTCAAGATGGAGCTAAAAAAGCAGGTCTTGTTTTATTAGAGCCAATTATGAAGCTTGAAATTGTTGTTCCTTCTGAGTATTTTGGTGATATTATTGGAGATTTATCTTCTAGAAGAGGTCAGATTAAAGAAACCAAAGATAGGCTTAATTTAAAGATAATTGAAGGGACTGTTCCTTTGGCTGAAATGTTTGGATATGCCACTACAATAAGAAGCTTGACGAAGGGAAGAGGAACATTTACAATGGAATTCGATCATTATGGTGAAACCCCTCAAAACCTTGCCCAAGAAATAGTTGAAGGCAGATCAAAATAAATTTGACTTATTTATTTAAAAAGGTTAAAAAAATAACAATAAAAAACATTAACAAATAACAATCAATGGGGTAGGCGAGCAATGTTTTGAAGAATAACTTTAGAACAGTTGTAAGCTGAGCTCTTTATTTTCATGGCAAAAGAAAAATTTGAAAGAACAAAACCACACATCAACATAGGTACTATTGGTCACGTTGATCATGGAAAAACAACCTTAACAGCAGCTATTTTAAGTTATTGTAAATTAAAAGGCTGGAAAGGTTCTGACTTGTCAGTAGACCAGATTGATTCTGCTCCTGAAGAAAAGGAGAGAGGTGTTACTATTTCTGTTACTCATGTTGAGTTTGAAAGCGAAAAGAGACATTACGCTTGGATTGATTGTCCAGGACACGCTGATTATATTAAGAATATGATTACTGGTGCAGCTCAAATGGATGGAGCAATTTTGGTTGTTGCTGCTGATGATGGAGCAATGCCTCAAACAAGGGAGCACGTTTTACTTGCTAAGCAAGTAGGCCTTCCTTCCCTTATTGTTTTTATGAATAAATGTGACATGGTAGATGACCCAGAAATGATTGATTTAGCTGAAATGGAAATAAGAGAACTTTTGAAGGGTTATGGTTTTCCAGGAGATGAAACCCCTTTCATTAGAGGTTCTGCACTAAAAGCTTCAAAAGCAACTTCTGTTGATGATGAAGCAATGAAGCCAATGGGAGAATTAATTGAAGCTATTGATACTTTTTTCCCTGAACCTGAGAGAGACATTACTAAACCATTCTTAATGGCTATCGAAGATGTTTTCTCAATTGCTGGTCGTGGAACAGTAGCAACTGGTAGAATTGAAAGAGGTACTATTAAGGGTGATGAAAAAGTAGAAATTGTTGGTATTAAAGATACGACAGAAACTACAGCTGTTTCAGTAGAAATGTTTAGTAAGATACTAGATGAGGGTATAGCTGGTGATAATGTTGGAGTTTTATTAAGAGGAACTAAGAAAGAAGAGATCGAGAGAGGTCAAGTTTTAGCTAAACCAGGAAGTATTAAACCTCACAAAGAGTTTGAAGCTCAAGTTTATGTTTTGTCTAAAGAAGAAGGAGGTAGACACACACCTTTCTTTAAGGGTTATAAACCTCAATTTTATTTCAGAACTACAGATATTACCGGAGATGTATTTCTTCCTAAAGATGTAGAAATGGTTATGCCTGGAGATAAAGTAGATTTAAGAATTGAGCTTATTGCACCTATTGCTATGGAAGAGAAGCAAAAGTTTGCTATTAGAGAAGGAGGAAAAACAGTAGGAGCAGGAGTTGTTACTAAAATTATAAAGTAAAGCAATGATAACCAGTCTGAGGCTTACACGAGCCTCAGATTTGTTTTTAAAGAGTTCTTATTATTAAAAAATGGCTAAAAAAACGACAGAAAAAAAAGAATTAAAGAAGCTTCGTATTAAATTACGAGCCTATGATCATAAAATAATTGATAATTCTGCTAAACTGATTATAGAGACAGCTTTTCGCTGTGGAAATAAAGCGATTGGTCCTATTCCTTTACCTACAGAAATTCATAAGTATACGGTAAATAGAGCTACATTTGTTCATAAAACAGCCAGAGAACAATTTGAAATTAGGATTCATAAAAGATTAATCGATATTCTGAATCCTAATCCTAAAATATTAGACGCTTTAAAGAATTTAGACTTGCCTGCGGGAGTGGACATAGAAATAAAAATATAGTAATCTTCCAAAAAAGAGTAAATGTTAAAAATTAATTAATAAAAAATAGTTTTAGATAGTCTTTGGTAGCAAATCCGGGCTATTGGCTCGGTTTTATTTTCAAAAATATTAAGATGAAATTCATGTTGGGTTTAAAAATTGAAATGTCACAGATCTTTGATGAAAAAGGGAACCATATTCCGGTGACCCTTGTTAGCGCTGAACCAAATCGTATTTTACAAGTTAAAACCAACGAAAAGGATGGTTATGAATCTGTACAGATAGGTTTTGAAAAATTAGATGAAAAGAAAGTTAAAAAACCACTTAAACATAAACCTTTTAGATATTTAAGAGAATTTAAGGGAGATATCAATGAATACAAGGAGGGTCAAGAGATTGATGTCTCTATTTTTGAAGAAGGAGAAAAAATTAAAGTTTCAGGCATTACTAAGGGAAAAGGTTTTCAGGGTGGAGTAAAAAGATGGGGTATGAGGGGTTCTCCTGCAAGCAGGGGACATCCAGCTCAAAGAAAGATAGGTTCAATCGGTTGGTCTAATATCGCTAGGGTTATTAAGGGAAAAAAGATGCCTGGTAGAATGGGAGGAAAGAGGACTACAGTTAAAAATCTTGAAATTATGAAAATTGATCAAGAAAATAATGTTTTAGTAATTAAGGGAGCTATTCCAGGAAGAAGGGGTACTCTTTTAGAGATTAGAAAAGAATAACATGAAATATCCTGTTTTAAATCAAAAAGGAAAGCAAATAGAAGAAATTTCTTTATCAAAAGATGTTTTTGGTGTAAAGCTAAACAAAGACTTGATGCATCAGGTTATTGTTTCTCAACAATCAAACAAACGACAGGGAAATGCTCATACAAAACAAAGAGGAGAAGTTAGAGGAGGAGGAAAGAAGCCTTGGAGACAAAAAGGATTAGGAAGGGCACGACACGGTTCAATACGTTCTCCTATTTGGAAAGGAGGAGGAACTACCTTTGGCCCTATTAATGAAAAGATTTTTGAAAAGAAAATTCCTAAAAAAATGAGAAGAAAAGCAATGTTTATGGGGTTGTCTAGTAAGGTTGATAGTAAGGACTTAATATTAGTAGATAATATTAAAATAAGTGAAGCTAAGACTAAATTAGCTTTAGAAATTTTTAATAATCTTGTTCCAGAAAAGAAGAAATCCTTGATTGTCTTGCCAGATTTAAATAAAAGCATAATTTTAGCAACAAGAAATATTCCCTATTTAAAAACCATTCAAGCAAAAGACTTAAGCTGCTTAGCCGTATTATCTTGCAAGAATTTAATTATTTTAAAGGAAAGTATTGATGTGATAGAAAAAGTCTTTAAAGTAAACAAAGAAAAGTAAAATGGCCTTAAAAGATATTTTTAAAAAAATAACATCTTCTAAAAAAGAAGAAAAAAAGGATAAGAAAGAAGTAAAAAAGGTAGAAAAGAAAGAAAAGGCGAAAAAGCCAGTAAAAAAGGCAGAAAAATCAACGCCTAAAAAAGTTGTTAAAAGTAAAAAAACAGCTTCTGAAGGTTTTGCTTATCGTATTTTGAAATTTCCACATATTACTGAAAAAGCAACGATTTTAGCCGAAAATAACCAATATGTTTTTGTAGTTTATAATGATGTTAATAAGATTGAAATCAGAAAAGCAGTTGAGGCATTGTATGATGTAAAAGTTTTGAGTGTACAAATTATTAAAATGCCAAAGAAAAAGAGAAGAGTGGGAAAAGTATCTGGATGGAGAAAGGGTTATAAAAAAGCTGTTGTAAGAATTAAGGAAGGTCAAAAAATAGAAGATTTGACTAGTTAATCATATGAAAAAAACAAAATTAACAAAAAGAATATTAACCAAGAAAAAACCAGAAAAACATCTAACTGTTTACTTGAAAGAAAGAGCAGGTAGGAATAGTTCCGGTAGAATTACTGTTCGTCATAGAGGAGGAGGAGTGAAAAGAATGTATCGTATTGTTGATTTTGGTCAGGAAAGAAAAGATATTAAAGGAAAAGTTATTGCTATTGAATATGATCCTAACAGAACTGCTTATTTAGCCTTGATTAGTTATAAAAATGGAGACAGAAGATATATTTTAGCTCCAGCAAGAATTAAGGTAGGTGATAGTATTATTTGTTCAGATGAGGCTGAATTAAAGATAGGAAATAGAATGAAGTTAAAGAATATTCTTTCTGGAACACAAGTTTATAATGTTTCTTTAAATATTGATGGAAAAGGAATAATGATGAGGTCAGCAGGTACTTCAGCAAAAGTTTTGTCTCATGAAGGACGTTACACTTTTTTAAAGATGAGTTCAGGAGAAATGAGAAAAGTGCTTACAGAATGTTTTGCTTCAATAGGGCAAGTTTCTCATCCTGGGAAAAGATTTGAAAGAATTAAGAATGCAGGAGCAAGAAGAAGAAAGGGTTGGAGGCCAACAGTAAGAGGTTCGGCCATGAATACGATAGACCATCCACATGGTGGAGGAACAGGAAAAACTGGAATAGGAATGAAGCATCCTAAAACTCCTTGGGGTAAGAATGCTTTTGGAGTTAGAACTAGGAAAAAAAATAAAGCGTCAAACAAATTAATAGTTAAACGAAGAAAATAAGATGTCAAGATCACTTAAAAAGGGACCATATGTTGCCCCTAAATTATTAAAAAAGATGAAAAGAGGAAGTAAGGATGAACCAATTAAGACTTGGTCTAGACGTTCTACTATTACACCTGAAATGATTGGTTTCACTTTTCTTGTTCATAACGGTAAACATTTTATTTCTGTTAAAGCGAGAGAAGATATGGTTGGTCATAAGTTGGGTGAATTTTCTCCAACCACCAAATTTATTAAACATGGAGGTAAAATGCAAAAAGCTTTAGAAAAGAAAAAATGATATCACAAGCTAAGTTACATTATTTAAAAATTTCTCCTAGGAAAGTCAGATTAGTTGTTGATTTAATTAGGGGAAAAAAAGTTGAGGAAGCTCAGAATATTTTGCGTTTTACTCAAAAAAAAGCAACATTACCTTTGTTAAAATTATTAAATCAAGCTCTTTCTAATGCTACTAACAATAATTCTGTAGTTAACGAAGACAATATCTTTATTTCTAAAATATTTGTTGATGTAGGCCCTGTTGCTAAGAGAAGATTTCCTAGAGCAAAGGGAAAATCAGATGTTATTCGCAAAAGAACATCTCATGTAACGATGATGCTTGACGAAATTGATAAAGCGATTAAAGATGTTACTAAAAGCAAGAAAGAAAAAACCGTTAAAGATAAAGTTAAGGCAAAAAAGACTAAGCCTAGCAAGAAAAAAGTTAAGAAAGAAGATAAGATTAAAAAGCCAAGAAGGACAGTTTCAAAGAGAATTAAATCAATTCCAAAAAAAGATATTATAAAAAAAGATTTTAAACATGTCTCATAGCGTTAACCCAAAAATATTTAGAATAAAAAGAACAAAAGATTGGGATTCCAAGGGTTTTTATGAAGATAACTTTTCTAAATATTTAGAAGAAGATTTTATAATTAGAAGTTTTCTTGAAAAGAATGAAAGAAATTTTGGTATTGCTAGGATTAAAATTGAAAGATCTTTAAACAAAGTAAACGTTATTATTTTCTCCATGAGACCAGGCTTGATTATTGGAAGAGGCGGTGAGGGTATTAAGAAATTGAAAACAGCATTAGTTAAAGAGGTAACAAAAACTCCTTTTAGAAAACAAGATAGTGAAAAGGATTTTCAATTAAGAGTTGAAATTAGAGAAGTTAGAGATTCTTGGTCAACAGCCTCTTTAATCGTTCACTGGATAGCTGATCAAATTGAAAAAAGAACTCATTATAGAAGAGTGTTAAAGAAAGCTTTGGAGAATATAATGAGGCAGAAAGGAATCAAGGGAGCAAGAGTGCAGGTTTCTGGTAGATTAAATGGTATTAGTATTGCAAGAACAGAATGGTTAAGAGAAGGGTTGCTTCCTAGACAAACCATAAGAGCTAACATTGATTATGCCACAGGAGAAGCTCATTGCAGTTACGGTGTGATTGGAGTAAAAGTTTGGATTTACAAGGAAGATGTTAAATTAGAAGATAAACCAGAAGTAAAATAAAATGGCCTTATTACAACCTAAAAATAGTAAATACAGAAAATCATTTAGAGGAAAAATGAAGGGCCTTGCAACGAGAGGTACATCAATTTCTTTTGGTGATTATGGTCTTAAAGCAATGGATTCTTCTTGGATTACAGCAAGACAGATTGAAGCCGTAAGAAAGGTTGTTATTAGACGTTTTAAGAAAAGTGGAAAGCTTTGGATTAGAATTTTTCCTGATAAGCCAATTACCTCAAAAGGAACGGAATTTAAAATGGGACGAGGCAAGGGAGATTTTTCTCATTATGTTTGTCCTGTAAGGGCGGGAAGAATAATGTTTGAGGTTGGTGGGATAAAAGAGGAATTAGCAAGAGAGGTTTTTAAGAAAGCGGCAGAAAAATTGCCAATTAAAACAAAGTTTGTTATTAAAAGGGGATTACATGAAAATCAGTAAATTAATTAAAAAATCAAATAAGGATTTAATGATAGATTTAGAAGAAAAAAGAAAAGAGCTAAGATCTTTACGTTTTAGTTTGGCTGCAAGAAAATTAAAAAATAATAGAGAAATAAAAGAAACCAAGAAAGACATTGCTCAAATTTTAACCGTTATTAATCAATCCTCAAGTAAAGAAAAGTAATATGCCTAAAAAACAATTAAAAGGAATTATTGTATCAGATAAGATGAATAAAACCGTCGTTGTAAGGGTTGAGAGGATTGTTCAAGACCCTAAATACAAGAAAAGATACAAGGTTCATAAGAAATATAAAGCACATGACGAAAAAGAAGAATATAAGATGAGCGATAAGGTTATTATTGAAGAGTGTCGACCAATTTCAAAAGATAAAAATTGGAGAGTTATATCTAAAATATGATACAGTTAAGAACAAGAGTAAAAGTTGTAGATAATAGTGGTGCAAGAGAAGTAGAATGCATCCATGTTTTGGGTGGTTCAGGAAAAAGATACGCTCGTATTGGTGATATTATAGTTGCAAGCGTTAAGGTAGCAGAACCAAGAAAGGAAGTTAAAAAACATGATATTGTTTGGGCTTTAATAGTTAGACAAAGAAAGGAATTTAAGAGAGCGGATGGTTCTTGTATTAGATTTAGTGAAAATGGATGTGTTATTTTGGTTGAAAAAACCATAAAGCCTAAAGGCGGAAGAATTTTTGGTCCGATAGCAAGAGAAATTAAAGAAAAAGGCTTTAAAGAAGTAGCTGCTTTAGCTAAAGAAATAGTATGAAGATAAAAAAAGGAGATACAGTTTTAATAATATCTGGCAAAGATAGGAATAAGAAGGGAGTAGTTTTAAGATCTTTTCCAAAAGAAAGAAAGGTTGTTGTTGAAGGTGTAAGTTTGATAAAAAAACACCAGAAGCCTAAGAAAGGAGGAGAGAAAGGACAAATTCTTCAAATTCCCTCTAGAGTAGAAGTATCAAATGTGGCAATTATTTGTCCTAGTTGTAAGAAGATTACCAGAATTGGTTCTATAATAATAAAAGATAAGAAATATCGTTCTTGTAAAAAGTGCGGTAAAAAACTATGATATTCCTAAAAGAAAAATACGAAAAGGAGGTAATTCCAGCCATGATGAAAGAGTTTAATTTGAAAAGTAAAATGGCTGTGCCTAGAATAGAAAAGGTTGTTATTAATGTTGGAATAGGAAAGATGGTTACAGGTCAAACTTCTGGTGAAGTAAAGAAAATAGTAGCGACGATTTCAAAAGACTTGTCTGAAATTGCTGGTCAAAAACCAATTGTAACAAAAGCAAGAAAGTCAATTGCAGGTTTTAAGGTTCGTGCAGGAATGTTTTCTGGAGTAGCTGTTGTTTTAAGAAAAAAAAGAATGATAGACTTTCTAGACAGGCTTATCAACGTGGCCTTGCCTCGATCAAGAGATTTTTCTGGATTAAAAACTGAATCCGTTGATAATGAAGGGAACTTAACCATTGCTATCAAAGAACAGATTTCATTTCCTGAAATTTTACCAGAAAATGTTAAAAAATCTTTTGGTTTAGGAATAACAGTTGTAACCACAACTCATGATAGAGAGAAGGGATTAGCTTTATTAAAATTAATAGGATTTCCTTTTAAAAAAATAAAAAAATAAATTAATAAAATGGCCAAAAAGTCGCGCATAGCAAAAGCAAAAAGAGAACCAAAGTTTAAATGCAGAATAAACAGAAGGTGTTTTAAATGCGGAAGGAGTAGGGGTTACATGGGAAAGTTTGGATTGTGCAGAATTTGCTTTAGGGAAATGGCCAATAAGGGTTTAATACCAGGAGTAACTAAAAGTAGTTGGTAGTATGGATTTTATAGCAAACGCATTAACATTAATTAGAAACGCGCAAGCTGTTTCAAAAGAAAAGGTTAAAATCCCTTTTTCTAGTTTGGTATGGAATGTTGTCAAAGTTTTAGAGAAAAAGAGTTTTATTGAAGAGGCTTCCAAGAAAGGAAGAAACTTAAATAGATTTATAGAGTTAAAAATTAAATACGATGAGAATGGAGAGCCTTTTATTAGAGGCTTAAAGAAAGTTTCTAAACAAGGTCAAAGGATTTATATTGGAAGCAAAGATATTAGGCCAGTAAGAAGCGGTTATGGAATATCCATTATTTCAACTCCAAAGGGAGTAATGACTGGACAGGAGGCAAAAAAGAAGAATTTGGGAGGAGAAGTATTATGTCAAATATGGTAATTAATTAAAATGAGCAGAATAGGAAAAAAACCAATTAGTATACCATCTGGAGTTGAAATTAAACTACAAGATGGAAAAGTGATCGTTAAGGGACCTAAAGGAGAACTTTCAAGAGAAGTTAGGCCTGAGATTAATGTTGAAATAAAGGATAAAGAAGTTATTGTTTCTATCAAGACTGAGAATAAACAATCAAATGCTTTTTGGGGATTGACGAGAGCCTTGATAGCTAATATGGTAGAAGGTGTAACGAATGGTTATGAGAAGAAATTAATAATAAAAGGTCTTGGTTACAAGGCTAGTATGGCAGGAGACAAACTAGTTTTATTAGTTGGCTTTAGCCATCCAGTTGAACTTGAACCTATGGAAGGAGTAAAAGTAGAGGTTAAGGGAAATACCATTACTGTTTCTGGAATTAATAAAGAATTAGTGGGTTTGCGTGCCGCTCAAATAAGAAAAGTTAAAAAACCAGAACCTTATAAAGGAAAAGGTATAAGATATTCAGATGAAGTGGTAAAGAGAAAGGCTGGAAAGAGAGTAGCAGCAACTGAAGCATAATAATTTAAACTATGAGCATTAAAAACAAAAAACAAAAGATGGAGAGAAGGCGTAAAAGAGTTAGAGCTAAGATTGTTGGTTCTGTAGAGAAACCTCGTCTTTGTGTTTTTCGCTCTAATCAACATATTTACGCTCAACTAATAGATGATCAGAGTGGGAAGACTCTAGCTTCCGCTAGGGATTTAGATATAAAAGATGTTAAATCAAAAAGTGATTTATCTGGAAAAAAAGCAAAGTCTTTTAGTGTTGGAGAATTAATTGCAGAAAAAGCAATGAAATTAAAGATTGAAAAAGTTATTTTTGATAGAGGATGTTATAAATATCATGGAAGAGTAAAAGCCTTAGCAGAAGGTGCTCGATCTAAAGGATTAGTTTTTTAATTAATATGGAATATAAAAGAAATAAAAAATTTCAGAGGAAAGAAAGGAAATATGAGTCAAAACTTTTAGATTTGGCTAGAGTTGCTCATACAAGAGAAGGAGGTAGAAGAATGAGCTTTAGGGCTGTTATGGTTGTTGGTGATGGAAAGGGAAGCATTGGTGTTGGAGTAGCTTCGGGCTCTGATGTGTCCAAAGGGATTCAAAAAGCAACAAAGGTAGCTGAGCGTGATATTATAAAAGTTCCCATTATTAACGGAACAATTCCTCATCAGGTTGAAGCTAAATATAGTGCTGCTAGGATTTTATTAAAACCACAAAGACGAAGAAGGGGTTTAGTTGCTGGTGGAACAGTAAGAATAATGTGTAGTTTGGCTGGTATTGAAGATATTTCTTCTAAAGTCTTAGGAGCAACAAGAAATAAACTTAATAATGCTAGGGCTGTTATTAAAGCCTTTAAGAAATTAAGAGTGGTTAAAAGTAGAATTGAAGAAAAGACTATTGAAAAGGAAGAGAAGATTGTTGAGAAAAAAGAACCAAAAATTAAAGAAAAGAAAGTAAAGAAAAAAGAAGAAAAAAAGAAGGTTGTCGGGGCAAAGAAAAAAGTTGTCAAAAAAGTAAAAAAGACAAAAAAGAAAGAAGAAAAGAAGGTAGATAAAAAGAAAGATAAAAAGAAATAATTATGCAATTACACGAATTACAACCAACTCATAAGCCAAAGACTCCTAAAAGAATAGGAAGGGGAGGAAAGAGAGGAACTTATTGTGGAAGAGGAGTTAAGGGTGCTGGAGCAAGAGCAGGCACAAGAAAAGGAGCACCAAGAATTAGAGAAGCAATGAAGAGATATCACAAATTAAGAGGATATCAGTTTAAGCCTGTAACCGAAAAAGCTTTAATAATTAACATTAAAGATTTAGAAGTTAACTTTAAAGATGGTGATACTGTTACGCCTAAGTTTCTTATTGAAAATAAAATTGTAGATGCTAAAAAAGGAAAAACACAAGTTATTAAAATTTTAGGACTAGGAAGATTAACTAAAAAGCTTAATATTCAGGACTGTAGAGTTTCAAAAGTAGCAGAAGAAAAAATTAAAAAATTAGGAGGTTTAATTAAATAAAAATATGTCATTTGATAATGTTGTCCGAATTTTTAAAATTAAAGACTTACGTGAAAAAATACTATTTGTTTTAGGAGTTTTTGCAGTTTTTAGAGTTATGGCTAATATTCCTATTCCAGGAATTGATAGTGAGAATTTAAAATTGGTATTTGAGCAATTTGAAATGTTGGGCCTTATGAATGTTTTTACAGGAGGAGCTCTTGAAAGACTTTCTATAGTGATGCTTGGAGTTGGTCCTTATATTACTTCAACCATTATTCTTCAGTTGTTAACAATGATTTTTCCTAAACTTGAGGAAATGTACAAAGAAGAAGGGGAGGCAGGAAAGAAGAAATTTGAACAATGGGGAAGAATTTTATCTGTTCCCTTGGCTATTCTTCAAGCCTTAGCAATGCTTTCTTTATTTACTCGTCAGGGAGTTTTAATGGAAATGGATCTTTTAAGTAAAGCAAGTGCCGTTATAACTGTTACGACTGGAAGTATTGTTTTAATGTGGTTGGGAGAATTAATTACTGAAAAAGCTATTGGAAACGGAGTATCTTTATTAATTTTTGCTGGAATTATTGCTGATTTTCCAAGAAGTCTTGGTCAATTAATTGCAAATTATAGCATTGCAACCTTAATTCCTTATATTATTTTCTTAATTTCTAGTTTATTTATTATTGCTGCGGTTGTAATAGTAAATGAGGCAAGAAGGAACATTCCAATTTCTTATGCTAAGAGAGTAAGGGGGAGGGTTATTCAGGGAGGTTCTTCAACATACTTACCATTAAGTGTTAATCCTGCTGGAGTAATTCCTATTATTTTTGCTTTATCTGTTTTAACTTTTCCTTCAATGATTGCTAACTTTATGAGTGGTAGTGAAGGGTTCTTGGGTACAGCCGCTCAAGCTATGAATAATTTTTTCAATGATCCCTGGATTAATAAATCCTTATATTTTGGTTTAATATTTTTATTTACTTATTTCTATACTCTTATTACTTTTGACCCTGATTCAATCTCTGATAATCTAAAAAAGATGGGTGGTTTTGTTCCTGGAATTAGACCTGGAGAGTCTACGGCTAAATATTTAAAGCATGTCTTGAATAGAGTTTTGCCGTTTGGTGCTTTATTCTTGGCTTCAATTGCTATAATCCCATTCTTTATTCAGTTGGTTACTAAAATTACAGCTTTTAGTTTCTTGATTGGTGGAACCTCAGTCATCATTCTTGTTTCAGTTGTTTTGGATGTTAAAAAACAGATTGAAGCACAATTAGAAATGAGAGATTACGAATCATTTTAATTAATTATAATTATGGAAAATAAAGTTATTATATTATTGGGCTTACCAGGTTCTGGCAAGGGAACTCAAGCAGAGCTCCTTCAAAAAGAATTTGGTTTTATATGTATGGGCAGTGGAACTTTGTTAAGGGCTCGAAAGAATAAAGATGATTTTACTGGCAATAAAATTGCTAGCGTTATTGATAGAGGGAACAGGGTTCCAACTCCTGTTATTGCCAAGATGTGGATGGAAGAATTTGAAAAATACAAAACAGAAGGTTTCAAAGGTTTAATTATTGATGGGAGTCCAAGGACTATTTTAGAAAAAGATTTAATGGAACAAGCCCTAGGTTGGTATGAATGGTTAGAAGGCAAAAAGATTATTTTTGTTGATATTTCTGCTGAACAGTCTGTAATGAGATTAACCAAAAGAAGAAATTGTAAAGAATGTGGAAGGCCCATTCCTTTTATTGGCAAACTTAAAAACATAGAAAAATGTCCCGATTGCGGAGGAGAGTTAGTTAGCAGAGAAGATGATAATGAGGAAGGCGTGAAGTCTAGATTAGAGTGGTTTAAGACTGATGTTCAGCCAGTTGTTGACTATTATGAACAGAAGGGTGAATTACTTAGAATTAATGGTGAACAGAGCATAGAAGACGTCTTTAAGGATGTTTTAGAAGCAATTAAATGATTTTAATTAAGACTCCAGAAGAAATTCAAAAAATTAGGGAATCTTCTATTATTTTAGCCAATCTTATGAAAGAGTTATCTAAGATGGTAGAACCTGGAGTTGTTACTAAAGATTTAGATTCTTTTGCTGAAGACTTTATTTTAAAAGCAGGAGCCAAGCCTGGATTTAAAGGTTATAATGGCTTTCCTGCTGCTTTGTGTATTTCTATAAATGATGAAATTGTTCATGGTATTCCCTCGAAAAGAGTTTTAAAAGAAGGGGGTATTGTCTCTATTGATGCGGGAGTTTTTTATAATGATTTTCATTCTGATGTGGCTATTACTTTGCCGATTGGAGAAATTGATCCAGAAATTAAAAGATTAATTAAAGCAACAAGAAAGGCTTTAAAAAGAGGCATTAAAAAATCTAAAGTTGGAAATACTTTCGGAGATGTTTCTAATTCTATTCAAAGATATATTGAGGGCCAAGGTTTTGGTATAGTTAAAAATCTTTGTGGGCACGGCATAGGAAGAGGTTTACATGAAGATCCAGAGATTTTAAATTACGGGAAACGTGGTGCTGGAGCAAACATTAAAGAAGGGATGTGTTTTTGTCTTGAGCCTATGCTATCTATTGGGATAAGCGGAGAGATAGAGCAGGATAAAAATGGTATTTATAGAACTAAAGACGGCTCATTGTCTGCTCATTCTGAACATTTAATTGCCATTGTAAATGGTAAGCCAGAAGTTTTGACTGAAATATAAAGAAATCCCTATATTAATTGCTTAGCCCCAACCATCTCACTCTAATTCCTCCAACCCTTTTTAAAAGGGTTTTTTCTTTGAAATGGGCTTTTTTGTTTTTTAGCGTTCTTATGTTAAAATAATTTAATAATATTATTATAAAAAATGAACAATATTTATCTTTCAATTATCATTCCTGCTTATAACGAAGGAAAAAGAATTATTGAGACTTTAAAGAAGACTACAGCTTATTTAAAAGGTCAATCTTATAGTTGGGAAATTATTGTTGTTAGTGATGGGTCTAAAGATAACACAGCTCAAGTTGTTCAAGAGTTTGCTTCACAAAATGAAAATATAAAACTAATAGACAATAAAGAAAATCATGGAAAGGGTTATGTTGTTAGACAGGGTTTGCTTGAAGCTAGGGGAGATTACAGGGTTTTTATGGATGCTGATAATTCAACATCAGTTGATCATGTGGAGAAAATGTTTCCAGAATTCAAAAATGGCTACGACGTTGTTATAGGTTCTAGAGATATGAAGGATTCCAAGCTTGCTATCCCTCAAAGTTGGTTTAGGCAAAAGGTTGGTGACATTTTTAATTTATTAGTTCAGTTTATTTGTGGCCTTTGGGGTATTTGGGATACTCAGTGTGGTTTTAAGGGATTAACAAGAAAATGTGTTGAGGAAATTATTCCTCAGTGTAGAGTTGATAGATTTGCTTTTGATCCAGAGATTTTAGTTATAGCCAAAAGAATGGGCTATAAAATAAAAGAAGTTCCAGTTATTTGGTTCAATGACGCTGAAAGCAAGGTTAAATTTAGTAGTACAATTAAAATGGCAATTGATTTATTAAAAATAAGATTAAATATAATTAAAGGTTCATATGAAAAAAAATAAGGGATTTCCATCAGAGCTAAGACATGACCTAGTCTCTGGGAATTGGGTTATTATTGCTAAAGGTAGAGCGGGAAAACCAGGGTCTTTTAAGAAAAAAAGAATCCAGTCTGACATGAAAGAAAAAGATTGTCCTTTTTGTAATATTGAGACTCAATTACCTCCTATTTTGATTTATACAGACAAGGGAAGGGTTTCTATTAATGGAAAAGTTCCTAAAAATTGGGCTTTTGTTGTTATCCCTAATAAATATCCTGCATTGTTGCCCAGCACAACTTTGAATAAAAGAGAAGAAGGAGATTTATTTCAAACATTGGATGCTGTTGGTCATTGTGAGCTGATTATAAGCAGAGATCACAAAAGAAATATTCCAGATTTTAATGTAAAAGAAATTGAAGTATTGATTAATGTTTGTCAGAAAAGATATTTAGATTTAATGCAAAAGCCTTTTGTTGATTATATTTCAATATTTCAAAATTATGGAGTTGAAGCAGGAGCTTCTCAACCCCATCCTCATTTACAAATTATTACCACTCCATTAATTGATGTTGATTTAATAGGATCTCTTGCTAATGCTAAAAAGTATTTTGAAAAAAAGAAAAAGTGTATTTATTGTGAAATAATTGAGTGGGAGAAAAAGAATAAGAAAAGAGTTGTTTATGAAAATAGTCACTTTATAGCAATTTGTCCTTTTGCTTCAAAAACTGCCTTTCAAGTTATTATTTCTCCCAAAAAACACTTGTCTAATTTTGAAAAGATTAATGAAGAAGAAAAGAGTTCTTTGGCAAACATGACTTTTGTGATTTCTAAAGTTTTAAATAAAGGACTGTCTGACCCAGCCTATAATTTCTACTTACATACTGCTCCTTGTGATGGAAAAGATCATTCTTATTATCATTGGCACTGGACCATATTACCAAGAACTTCTAATTTAGCTGGCTTTGAACTAGGAACACATATGGAAATATCTACTATTGAGCCTGAAAAGGCAGCTAAATATTTAAGAAGTTATTTATGAAAAAAATATTTGTTGTAGGAAATTGGAAATGCAATCCTGTTAGTTTTAAAAGAGCTAAAAGGCTTTTTGTTTTACTAAACAAAGGAATTCAAAAGAACAGAAAGGTTGAAGTTGTTGTTTGTCCTCCTTTTGTTTATCTTCAAACCTATGAAGGGAAATCGAATTTTAGTATTGGAGCTCAGAATTGTTTCTGGAAAAAGAAAGGTCTTTTCACCGGAGAAATTTCAACATCAATGTTGAAAAATTTAAAATGTAAGTATGTAATTATTGGTCATTCTGAAAGAAGAAAATGGTTAAAAGAAAAAGACGATATTATTAATAAGAAAATAAAAGCATGTTTGAAAAGAGGATTAACTCCTATTCTATGCATTGATAAAATTAGCCAGCTTAAGAGTGGTTTAAATGGCATAGTCAATAAAAGCAGAGTGATTATTGCATATGAGCCTATTTCGGCCATTGGAACTGGTAAGGCTTTTTCTTTTTCTAAGGCCAAAAAAATTAATTTGAAAATTAAAAAGTTTTTAGGAAATAGGCAAGTCATTTTATATGGAGGAAGCGTTAACCAAAATAATGTTGTGGGCTTTATTAAAGAATCGGGATTCCAGGGAGTTTTAGTAGGAACAGCATCTTTAGAAGTAAAAGATTTTACTCAAATTATTAATAGGGTGAAGAATTTAATATGAAATATAGGGAATTAAGAAAAAAGTTCTTAGATTTTTTCAGAGAAAAAGGACACACCATTGTTCCTTCTTCTTCTTTAAGGCCTACCAATTCTTCCGTTTTATTCACAACAGCAGGAATGCAGCAATTTACTCCGTATCTAACGGGAGAAAAAGATGTTTTCAAGAGTTTTGGAAACAACCGTTTATCTTCTTGTCAAAAGTGTTTTAGAATGGATGATATTGATGAGGTTGGAGATGAAACTCATCATACTTTTTTTGAAATGCTTGGTAATTGGTCCATTGGAGATGAAAAAGATGGTTATTTTAAAGAG
>Ga0114923_10001180_pt1 | contig 18470 bp, 34 predicted proteins | sample SumtaG_FD_89578 | JGI IMG/M metagenome (GOLD analysis project Ga0114923, IMG submission 89578) | Deep subsurface microbial communities from Indian Ocean to uncover new lineages of life (NeLLi) - Sumatra_00157 metaG | ecosystem: Environmental > Aquatic > Marine > Oceanic > Sediment | place: near...
AATGTTGGGGTACCAATTGTATTGTTACTATTTTCATCTTGCCTCTCCTATCTTATTATTATTGTATTACTCCCAATCAAGCCACTCGAAAGTGTCTTCGACTTCATTAGCCCGCTGCTGTATCTCTACGGCGGCTGCTTCACGCACGTAATCGTCGGCGTGATGGCTCTGAATAAAGTCAAGCTGCTTGTCTGTGAGGTGTATCACTTCCTTAGCCTCAACCATCTTATCGGCCCTGTGCACATAGCGAACCCGCAGAACCTCCTGCAGTGTGTCGTCTAAGCTCGGATCGACATTGCCGACCAGTTTCTTCAGCTGGGGGATGGTCATCTTTTCCAGCTCTTTTTGTGTTTGCATTTTACTGCTCCTTGTTTGTTATTAAAGTCGAGTGCACTCTAAAAAAAGACACCTCCCCCGACGACCGTAGCCATCGAGGGAGTGTTTGCGGGATAACCTATCGTCCGTTGAGTGCGATGTGATAGGCTCGTTGTCTGCTTCCCTCTCGGGACCGCGTGCAGACTGCGGTGTTCTCCGGTTTATCATAACCACACTCCTCTGCTTAGTACCGGCAAATCACAAAGGCTGTGGAGGAGAGTGTAAAAAAGGAAGGGACAACGCCAAGGGGGTTGGCAGTGTCGTCTCTACAATGTAGATACTTGCTGCGGGCGAGATCCCTTCCTGAAGGATATAGTAATACCCTACAAGTTATAGTGCCATAAATAGGGCATATATTAAGGCATTTTGGATCTCCTTCTCCAGGGTCTCACTGCGGTCTCCAGCGCCTCCTCCACGGACCATCCGAGTCGTAGTCGCGTCTTTAGTGTCCCGTACTTAATGCCTATTTCTTCAGCCCACTCTGACATAGGCCGGCTCTCGCCATTGTAATCCAGTATTCGGTTGGATCTTTTATTTCTGTTCTCCTCCGTCCGAGTTGCCCACCTACAGTTGCCTTTAGTGTACCCTTTGTCATTATCTACTCGTTCTATACACATATCTAGAGGTGGATCTCCCATGTCTTCATAGAAGCTCTTAAAGGTTTGCCACCGAACGCACACTGAGATACCTCGTCCTCCGTAGTCAGCATACTGGGCATGGTTAGGATTGTTACATCTTTGAAACATGTTGGTCCATACTTGATATGCCTTGCTGCCAGATTTGTTATGTGTGCTTTGGCCATTCTTCTTACGAAGACACCCACATGAGCGGGTTTGCCCTGTACGTAGAGAGTCTCCACGCACCACACAATAAGATCCGCAGTCACACAGGCATTTCCATCTAGGCCTGCCGGGTGCGCCGGAACTGTCTTGGCTATCAACTATCAATCTACCAAAGCGCTGCTCCGTCAGATCTAGAGTAGTTCTACTCATAAATACCTTCTTAGTTATTTGTTAACAAGTCCCGCGGTAGGATTCGAACCTACAATAACCTGTCTCTGATCAATAGGAGGGGAGGTCGACGATGGTTATCGCCAAGGCTTATCTGTGGACAAGCCTACACGGGTTGTGAAAAGGGGGCAGAAGGAAGAGCTCTTCCTTCTGCCCTGGTCGGGCTCCACTGTTTAACCAACAGCTTCCTCCAGTGATACGTCGTAACGGAAGCATGTATCATAGCCTCCGGATAGCAGTTCAAGCTGACGACCGCAGTCTCCAGAGTCTCAGGACGCTGTTATAAGTGCCTACACCTTAACCCTATGCTCGGGAGTTAAAATAAAAGGGTGAAGAAAGAGGAGGCAGGGAACCACCTCCTCTTTCTTCGGGTTGACAGCTTCCGGGGGTAACCCTACTTGCTGTCAGGACTGGAGCTTGACCACTCTGGTCCCAAGGTACGTTTAGCAGGAGCATGTACCACAACTACTGGACAGAAGTTCCGTATGTACGGGGTCGCCTGCCATCGCCCACCTGTTCCCCAGGCGTGGGTGTCAAGATATACCAGGCTTTCCCTGGACTGTTACATCGCTCTATCCTCCTTTACAAGCGCCCAGCTTCAAGGCCGGGAACGCTACAGATAATGGAGACTCCACTCCCCGCCGTGGGAGCACCCCGGAGGGTGAGCCGGGAAGTGGAGAAAAAGACCTTACACACCAACGAAGGTGAAATACTTGCAGGAGTTCCACCGAGTCATTGCAAAAGTGTGTGTAAGGTTAAAGGTGAAGCCTGCCCTCTTTATTCATGTGTGTGAAATAATTGGAGGCGAGGACAGACTTCTGAGTGTTTGATAAATGTTACTGCGCTTTGAGCGCAGCTGCTTTGGCCTTAGCCGCAGCATCCTTAGCTTTAGACACAGCTATGGCTGCATCCTCAGCGGCTGTTTTAGCTTTAGCTGCCAGGCGCTGTGCCTCGGCGGTAGCTTTAGCTTTAGCAATAGCTTTCTCCAACGCTGCCTCTGCGGCAACCACACCCGGGTCCTTTTCAGGAGTTACAGGCTGCGGGGCGGGGACAACATCCGCCACTTTGTCCGCCGGCTTGTCCTGCTTGGCAGGGGCTGCGGGCGCTTTGTCCTTTGAAGGATTAGGCACAGCCTCGGCTACCTTATCGGCAGGTGCCGGCTTATCAGGGGCTGTAGCCTCTGTCTTAGGTGTTTCCGGGGTAACAGCAGTTTCCGGTTTAGGCTTCGCGCATCCAACCAATACCAGTGCCAATATAATTGTGATTAATGTCTTCATAATGTTCTCCGTATATATATTATTATTAGTACTAAAAAGTCCGCAGCCAAAGATGGCTACGGACTCTCAAGTTATACTGCCACAAATAGCCGATAAATTAAGGCTGTTCTGCAGGTACCTTACTTAGCTCTCCGAGGAGCTCCCTCAGCTTGGCACGGGCCTGTGCAGGCTCCTCCATAGCAAGGAATCCCAATATAGGGATTAGATCTTCGGTAAGGCCTTTCAGCTCCACAACGGGGATATCGTTCTGAGCTACGTCGTTGCGTGATGCGTGTACTTTAGACTTCATCTTCTGCCTCTTTCAACTAGATTTAATGCTTCTTCCAAAGTCCAGCCCAGCTTAATACGGCTGGATAAAGTCTCCGGGTGTATTTGGTACTGTTCAGCCCACTCTGCTAGACATTTGGATTCGCCCAACAATGTAAGCAACCTGTTACTGCGCTTGTTCCTGTTCTGCTCTGTGTACGACGCCCACTGACAATTTGACTCACAGTAGTTCTTGCTATTGTCTTTGCGATCCAAAGTCATATCCTTCGGAGACTCTCCCATGTCTGCATAGAAGTTCTCGAAGGTCTGCCACCTCTCGCAGACTGTTATACCTCGTCCGCCATAATCAGCATATCTGGGATTATTTGGGTTTTGACAGCGGGCAAGCATGCCGCGCCAGACGTGGTAGATCTGGGTGTCATACTTACCATGCGTCCTAGCTCGTGCAGCGCTTAGCTCTGCATGTAAACACCCGCAGCTCTTAGTATTACCACTCCGTAGGTCGCCTTGTGCAACTACACGTGCAGACCCGCAGCTGCAGATACATTGCCAATACCTGCGTCGGCCGCGCCTAGGAGCCTCCTCCGTAACCGCAAGCCGACCGTAGGTCTGCCCTATAAGATTCAAGCTCATAATACTTCTCAAATGGGCTTATGTTCAGGCTCATCGCAAGGGGCGCTAATACTCGTCACCCTGTCGTACGAGACTGTCTGCAGAGACACCCAGACTATATTGCCGCCGTCGTCTAAGGCGTGCAGCGTGGTTCCCTCTACGTATGTGATGCGAAACTCCTTATCCTCACCATCCAGCATCTTGATGGTGATCATCGAACCTCCTTGCAGTTGATCTTTGTATAGCATCAGGCAGTTGGGTACAGAGATCAAATCCCCAACTTCCTCTTTACCTTTAGGGGCGGGTCTGCCTTCAGAATATACGATCTTAGGTTTGTCAAAGAGGGTGGAGTCTTTACTCCTCCTCGTACCTACATGCACTATCGAGTACGTTCCTTCCCATATATTACTCCAGTCATCCCAGGCCACCTTTTGGTCGTTCTTCTTGTTGTGCTTGTCTTCCACCCGCAGCTCGTGCGTCTTATCCCGAGCCCTTTGCTTGTCATTACCTACAAACCTGAAGAAGTGGTGATCCAAGATCTCGTGATCATTACAGGACTTTGTCAGTACCATAAAAATCTCGCTGCTCGTGTCACCCTCATTGTATCGGATTTTATACAAGCCCCAGGTCTTAGCATCTTTAAGGAATCTTCCCAGTTCTGTTTTAGTCATCGTCATCATCCCAATCAAGGTCGTCATCATCATCCCAATCGTCGTCGTCGGTAGCATCGTCAACCGCAACACCTACAGGCGCGGTAGGGAGGACAGTAGCTCCGGCAGGTACGTTATTGGGGATTAGTTGGACGTTGATGGCAATAAGGTGGCAGATGTCTTTAGCAAACATGTTGCTGTTCTCATCCAATCCGTTTATCCGGTTACCGGCACGTCCGTGTATGCTATATTTTACAGAGACTCCGTTTAGCTTATAAATAAACTGTACTCCGGGCTGTAAGGCTGCATCGAGCCTGGGGTCAGGGGTGGATGTCCCTAGAGTGAGTAGGTTGCGAAGCAGTGTCATATCCTCTGCTCGCGAGTCCGCATCACTTGGCCATCCCACTACGCTCTTGCCTAGCTTGTGAGCAGCATCGTGCTCATCGTTAACAAACAGGAACTTAGGGGGTACGGACTGTCCGTCTGAACACACAAGGAATCGACCGTCGGTGTGTTCATAGTAATCGCCTCTTTCCATCTTGTTCTCCTTTACTTCTTAACCGGCTCCCCTTTTCGCTTCTTAACGTTAAGGACCGGTACTTGTGTAGGACTGCAAACAAGACACTTACCGTACTTGTCTGTAGTAACTCTCCCAACGTCGTTGTGACATTGAGCACACTTAACTTTCGTCATTCGTTCGCCTCTTAGGGTTTAAGGGTGTTCGGATATCGGCAACGTATATCGCTGTCGTATCTACTTCATCCCAGGGGGTAAGGCTCTCGCCTATCTTACCGTCTACGATGTAACGGGTATTCAGCTGTGCTCTATCGGTCCCCGGGAGGACCTCATGCACCACTCTAGTCCCGTCTTCGAAAACGTAGTAGAACTTCATACCTGGCTTCAGATACGTCTTTAAGTCTACTTCCTCAGCATCGCTCATAACAACTCCTTTGTTGATGTAATACAGTACTACTTCAACTTAGGATATTACAGCTCCTCCACCTATCGTAAAGTTTTGGATCCGTGCTCAAGGCTTAAAAGATTAACAAGAGCACTTTCTTTTGCAGGCGCCTGCAAATCAAACAGGAATCCCCCAATACGCCGCACCTATTCTCCCCCGCACCTTGTCGGCGTCACGGGAGTGTACTTCTCGACCTTTAACGGTAGTCAGAACCTCTTCAGGCTTAAGGGCATACGCCGCCCAGAGCGGTACAAGATTCATCTGCTTCTCACCGCTCTTCCACACATTGAAACCAAAGCCGGTAAGTACGTCAGGAGGCATGTCCGTAAACTTCAAAGTACTGTGCCGCAGCTTAATAGACATGTCAACAAAGCTTGTCTTTATAGCACGATGCTTTTGCTCAGCATTGTAACCCCTGCACAGGAGCACCTTCGCCACATCCGAGACACACAGCGCGAGGGTCTCGCGAACATGCGTCAAGGTCTCCACCTTAGGAGGGGTGCGGAATTCTGTACAAATACGGATTCCCAGCCTGTTAGATGCACTGCCGATAACTCCAATCTCTTTGAAGAACTCAGACTCGAAGCCTGCCGCCTCCATAAACTTAATGTAATCTGCAAAGCTTTGGAAATACCTCTCAGCGTTTGCTACAGCGTTGTTGTGATCTTCAGTAATATACGCAGAGATTGCCAAGTTACTTGCGAGGCGTGCGTGACTTGCGACGAGCATGCGCTTGGTTTGCATGTGCATAATATCGTTCCTTATATTAGGTCCATTTAATTAACTTCATCAGTGCGTTAACGAACGACACGTTAGGGTTTGCTTGTGTGGCGGGTAGTTGGTTTTCCTCCTTCTCTTGGTCTATGGGTGGTGTTATATGTTCTCCGAAGATCATCGCGACTTGCTTAAGAAGCTCCTCTCGGTAGTCGCGAGGCATCTTCCCGTAATCTACGCAGTGCATAGCTCGAAGGGTATCGTAGTTAGGTGGCCGGGGGATCCCGGCCACCTTGAGGCATTTGTCAATGGTACAGATACTAAAGACACTGTCCTCTGCGAGGTCCTTCAACGCCAGCACAACTGTCTGCCGTTGAAACTCCGTCATTATCCGACCGACTCTGCCAGGGCTTTGATCTGTTCAGGGGGCTCGACAGTACCGTAGCGGTCCTCATCAAGCAGGTGAATCATCCCCTTGGTACCGCAGGGATCTCCGCCGAAACCGGTAATACTTCCGAGCGCATCGGCACGCACAGCAAAGAAGGGATCCTTCGCAAGCTTGTGATGCGTAAACGCCTCGGGAGGCGCCTCCTCAGGGGGAGTGGCGATGGCGTCACACTGCTCAGGTGAGAGAGTGACTACAATAAACTGCTTGCGGATGTCCGCGGGCAACGAGAGGAAAGCCTCCGACGGGGGAGTCATAGTAGGCAGCTTGGTGAAGGTGACTTTACCACCTCCCATCAGCTGCGCCATAAAGTCCCCTTGAGGGGCATCACTTGTGCGAGCGGCGGTGTAAACACGTCCGGCTCCAAAGGCTACGATGTAGCCCGCAGGCACGTACATCCCACCGCCAGCGGGATCCTTGGTCTTTAAGAATTGCATAACAATTCTCCTTTCTTTCTTATTGTTATGTTGCGAAGTCCCCTCCCGAAGGAGAGGACACTACGTACGGTTACTTCTTGGTATTGCGTGCAAACTCTGTTGCCAGCTCTTTTACGTGTGTCAAGGCACGGTTTCCGCTTGCACCGTCGATCGCCTTCTCGGCGAGGGTACGGGAGCGCTCTTGCGCATTGGTAACAGACGCCTGCAGCACAGTGTTGTTCGCTGCTTGATCAGCGGCCTCTGCTTCGAGAGCATTGATCCTCATCTGAACAGCCTCCTGGGCGCTCTGTACCTCGGTAGAGAGCAGCTCTGCCTTTGTGCGATGGGCCTTGTTCGTGGAGTCCTCGACGATCTTCTCTGCGGTCCTTACAGTACCTGCGCAGCGCTGCTCGAGATTTGCGTGCGATATACGAACGGCAGTCTGTTTACGCTCTGCCCCGGAGATCTCCTCTTCCTCCTGTTCCCATTTGGTTTGCGCAGTTTGAGAGAGGGTTTCAAGCTCTTCCGTACGGAGGCGGTTTTGCTCTTCGATCTTCTCTGCGTCTGCAGTGGCTTGCTGCTTCTGGATGTAGTCATACTCGGCCTGTTCACGGGATTGTGTAAGCCTGTACTCCACACGACGGTTGTCTTCAAACTTGTTACGCTCCGAGTTGGCTGATTTCATATCAGTCTCCGCGGCGCTGTACTTGTCATCGAAGTCGTCCTGCATGCCTTCAAGCTTCTCGTTGAAGTTATCTTCCAGATCGGTGTACTGATCTACAAGTACGGATACAGCTTCGTCGAGGCTGTAGACACGCCGCTGCGTGATATTGCCCTTGTCGTCCTTGACCTCTTTGCTTCCGGTGATGGACACATTGATGTCATACAGCTTGTTGATCTGCTTGACAGCAGCCTCAAGCTGGGCTTTAGACGAATGCAGTATGGCGACGCGAGATAGCATGCGTGCACTGCTGGATGCATACAGACCGTTGACGCTTTCCACAGTGTTGCTGAAGACCATCTTGATACCGTCGAGGGTAGAGATGTCCTCGGACTTGGCTGCGGGGGGTTGCGGCTTTTGAACGATCGGAGCGGGTACTTTCGTAACCTTCCGAGCATCCTTGAGCTGCGTCTGCAAGGTCTGTATATCCAGGGCTTGCGCATTGTAGGCATCCACAAGATCATTATACTTGGTAATGATATTGGGTTTTGTCACGCTTGTGCTCTTGCTGAGCTTCGCTGGCTTACTCACTGTGCACCTCCTTCAGGTACTTTGGCCGAGACGGCCGCTTTAGCGAGGTTATTACCCTCTTGGAGAGCTGTCTTCAGCTCGCTTTGTAGCTCTTGTCCGCGCTTCTGCTCACGAAGAAGGTTACCCTTGGCAATCTCGAGACGAAGCTCAAGCTGCTTGACTGCGGCCGTGTTTTGCGCGGCGAGGAGAGTCGCCTCTTCTTCACACTCCGCTTTAGCCTTGGAGCCTGCTTCTTTCGCAGCGGTCTTGGCGTCACCTTCGGCCTTTTTCTCGGCCTTGTCGATCTCCCCCTCCATCTTGGTAATCTCCTTCGCGGAGTCCTTGAGGTTGGCGCGGCGCTGCTTGAAGTCGGCGGATTTATCTGCCTCGGTACGAGCTACGTCGGTTTCGATACGGCGCTTTGCGAGATCGTGGGTATCCTGGCAGTGGCCTTCGTTGCGCTGTTCCTCATACTTAGAAGTAGCTTCAGCGGTCTTGCGATCCTCCGAGAGCTCCTTCTCTTCACGCTTAGCGCGCTCGTTGAATTTCTTGTCGTCCAAAACCCACTCGGCTTTGTCCTCCTTAAAACCATTCTCAAGTTCAAACAACTCCTCCTTCTGCCGGAGCTCGGTCTGCGTGAGCTGGGCTTTGTGGAAGTTCTGTAGTCTGGCCACTTCTTCTGCGGCGACTTGGACGTCTTCAGCAGTTTTGATATGCTCCTCCGACATCGTGATAGCCGACTCGATGTCCTGCTCGCGGCCTGTACTCTTGGTGATAAGAGAAACGAGACCACCGATGCTAGCGGATGTCTTTTTCTGCGCATCGACAACCTCCTGGGTTATTGTGTCGTCAGTGAGCTCGGCTACCTTTTCGGCATTTTTAACCTGCTCTCGACGGTCGGCCTTCTCGGCCTTAGTTCTCACAACGGACCGCAGTTGCTGTGTCCGTTGTTGGATGTTCGTGAATGTATTCATTACATTTACCTGTACATAGTATTGTTGTAAAGAAAAAGAGCCCCCGATCAAGGGACTCTTTTAGAACGTTTGATGTATGGGAAGATCTTCCCGTTGTCTTATCTTAGGGGCCTCTGCACTTAGGTGGCATTTACCGCTCTCCTTGCTAGTATTGCGTTCCGTATAATCAGGGCCTAGCCCTGGCTAAAGAAAAAGAGACCCGAGAATTACCTCGGATCTCTCCACACTATATAATGCCAATAATATGCCTTTAATTAAAAGTCATCTTCATCGTCATCATCCTCTTCGTAACGCTCTTCCGCCTCTTCTTTAAGAAGGGCAACAAGCGTCTCCTTCCAGACTGTATCTTTGAACTTCTCCTGTATCGTGGAATGCAGTCTGTTGATTGTTTCATTATCTGATGTAATACCCCGTACACTCTCCTCAAGGGTATCGGCATGTTCGGTCAAGGCCGGCGGCATAGCGTCCAGCCCCTGCAGGTTTCCGAGAGTTATAGCATTGCGGATTATCTCCGCCTTAATCTCCAGGTTCTCTGCTACGTGTTCAAGGATCTGATATCTTAGGTCATTATTCTGTACGCATAGTGCTAATTTCATTAAGTCTATATCATGGCTCACTTATTATCTCCCTCTCCTCTGCTTTTCTCTCCTTCTTTACACTCCACTGCCCAATGCGCAAGCCTTCGCCAGTGCGTTGCCACACTCTCGAGACTGCTGCACCGAGGCTGTTGATGTTCCCCTCTATTCGGGTCCATCTGTTTCCTCCGCACCTATGGGTTGCAGTGTCTTAGCATAGTAGAGGATAAGGCCAAGGATGTCTTGAGTCGAAGGATCATCCCCGTTCTCGTCTTCTATCCTTACCCGTATCTCCTGTACCAACATACCTGCGAAGGCTATAAGCTCATCAGCCACTACGTCATCAGGCGCTTCGAGCTTTGTTATCGCTCGATCGTTGATTACAGTGGTTGCGAACTTCATTCTACGTGCGGCCAATCAATTCTCCTTGTTCTACGGAGCCGGAGGGTAAGAGTATTCCTCGTAATCCGGTCCCCAGTTCTTCATCTCGTCCCATATGCGGTCACTGCCCAACAGCCTGGCGCCGTAGTGAACGATGATCTCATTAGGTTCGTGGTCTGCTGCATTCAGGACGCTTAATGCTGCCTTTGCGGATCCCGATGCTGCGCATGCTATAATATACGCCAAAGCAGAGCTTCTGGAAACCCCTGCGAAACAATGCACTAATATCCTTCTCTGTCTAGTACAGGTCTTTATCACTCTACCTACGTCTTGGATCAGAGGAGCACCTTCAATGCGTCTGTTGCTCCAGGGGATGTCATCCATATACAGCGGGAGCACCTCTCCAGGCATCTCTTTCCACTCATCTATGTCAGGCAATTCCCTGTCTTTTTCAGCGTACTCTCTTACAGATACTACAAGCCAATCCTTCGGAGTCTCCTGCTCCTCAAGGAAGTCCTTAACTTCATATCTTGCACATACCTGGATGATAGGCATGTAAGGTTTATCTCCTATCTCTTTAAAGCAGCGCATGGCTACTGCCCACGGGTCGTGTCTCTCGTATACTTGATTACTAGAGGGTACGGCTCGGGCGTTACTGCATGCTGCATAAAGAGGACACTTGTTATTCTTGCATATTGATATGGGGATCACTTTATCTCCTTCTTGTTAGAGGTTGTGTACTCGTAATTGAACTCGCGGCCTTGCGACTTTCCCATACCGTTAAGGTCTAGGTCCACCTCGCCGTCAGGGATCTTGCCATAGATCTCAAGATGCATTGCCAGTGCCATCAGAGCATCAACTGTGTGTCGATTATCCTCTGCGTCCACTGTTACAACGAGGTGTCTTCGCATCTCCGGCTTCGTCTCTGTATCTTCTTCGCTCATCGTTCTTTCCTCGATTACAATTATTCGTCCCCGTACTCTTGGGGATCGATCTCTAGGTACTCACAGATGCTACGAAGGTTCTCAAGACCGTAGTCTTCAAACTCTCGTATCTCTTCCGCAAGTTCCTCATTACCGTCCAGCCAAAGCCAGGCGGCAAAGTGTGCCATACTGCGACTTGCCGACAAGCCTCGCTCGCCGTGCGCCTTACCAAAAGCAAACTCCATATACTCCTTCATCGTCTCCTTCGGGGACAGGAGCTGCTCACCAAGATGCTCCTTACCGAGCTCCCCGACAAGGTCGGCCTGCTCGGTACCAACTGGATCTCTATCGGAGATCTCTTTAGCACGTGCAGCTATCTCCTTTCGTGTACGTTTCATATTGTCTCTCCTGTTGATTACTACTTAAAGGTAAAAAGAGAGGAGCGGGTTTGGCTATAACCATCCAAACCCGCTCCAGTTGTCATTAGACGACGGGAATCGAACCCGTACCTCTTGCTTCAAAGGCAAGCGCTCAACCAGTGAGCTGCTTTAATGTGTTAATGCCCGGTTTAAGATTGAACATTTGTTACATTTTAACTCTGACATAGGCGTACACCACTATACTACTTCGCAACTAAACACACCTGACGATGCCCTTAGTTGCGAAGACGGGACTCGAACCCGCGTTTCCTATCCTTTGTAACGGATGCATCTCATATTTATGAGCTTTAACAAGAACAAATCTAAACGGATAATACTCTAACTCTGAATGCTCTGTATCGTGTCTCTGCTCGGGCCTATGAGGCCGCGCGAGCAGATTCATCTGCAGACCTATTAACTCTAACAATTAGTCTAACTCTATCCATTTCTGATTATATTTTACTTCTGTGTTTCCGTACATTTCCTTATTTTAGTTGCTAGTGTGTGTGTAGCTTAGCGTGTTTGATTTGTAGCTTAGAAGCTGTATTGTATAAGTAACAAACAAGGACAGCTTATGAAGATATGTGAACTATGCGGAACAGAGTTCCCCTACCACATTCGTATCGAAGGTAAATCTAGAAATCTGTGCAACCGCAAATACTGCCTGACATGCTCACCCTTCGGACGGCACAACACACGAGCCCTCGGAAGGACAGTGCAGCTGAGCTGTCTAAACTGCGGGGAATCCAATCCGGCCGAATTCACCAAGAAGCCAGATTCTCACAACGGTCTCTACCCTCACTGCAAGAACTGCATTAGTAGGCATAGAAACTCAAAGGCCCGTCTCTGTAAACGACAGTGTGTTGATTACAAAGGAGGCTGCTGCGAGCTGTGCGGTTACGACAAGTGCTTGGGCGCTCTATCCTTCCACCATATCGATCCCTCTCATAAAAGGTTCAGTATAAGTCGCAGATCAAATCACAGTATATCCAAAGCCCTCAAGCGAGAGCTGGATAAATGCCTCCTTGTGTGTGAGAACTGCCACAGGGAGCTCCACTACAGTAAAGAGGAGGGGGAGGGGGATCTAACGTAACTAAATATGTACTACCTATACCACATATCTAGTGTATTACAATTACTTCTTTAACTTCTTTGCTTGCTTTGCTTCTTTCTTCGTTAAGGGCTTAGGTACTGGTGCAGAGCCGAGGCCCTTACCCAGTGATGATTTGATCTTTTCAGTGCCGCACACGGTACAGCGCCAACCTCTGGTACTGTTATTAAATGCCCGTTGATCAGCACCGAATTTGTCGTCTTGGTACTCTGACTGGCATTTACCCATAGGGCAATGTTTAATAATTAGGCCTGACATCTTTATTCTCCTTTGTTTACTTGCGTTTACGTTTCACTTTAGATAAGGAGCTCCACAATAGCAGAACTCCAAATATACATAGACCTCGCAGGGTACCCGCCCACACCTCGAGGTTAAACCACTCAACTAACTCTAGGTTCATATTTCTGCTCCTTCAGCTGCTCCTTGAAGCTGATGTTTGCCTTGCACTCGGCAAGGGTTTGTGTTTTGTAGTACTTGCGGGGATTCCCGCATATGCGGCATGAGCAGACCTTGCGGGTGCTATACAACACACCCACAACTACCTGCTCTATATCCTCAGGACAAGGGATCTGAAACTCGAGCTCCCTCTCCCTAACAATACTCTTTGCCCTGGCCAAATACTTGAAGTTTCTAGGCTTCATCTGTGAACTCTACTCCTGGTAATAGTTTATTACCCACGACGACCATAACCAGTTCGCCGTCTTCCCCCAAGTTCCCGCACTCTACAAAACCCATAAAGGCGCTAGGGGTGAACTCTTCATCGGCTCCGTTTATGGTGCCGCCGTCTCCACCGAATACCAGCGGATGAGGCATATTGCACCTGGAGCAGACGACGTACTTCCCTTCGTCACGAAGAGTAACGTCAGGTCTGTCTTCCAGCTCTTTTAAATCAAACTTCAAAGGAGTTGCCACATCCTCGTCTCCAATAACCAAAGGTCCTTGCTGCATCTCGGGCTCCAGGAGCCCTGCATCTATACAGTGCAAGATGAAATCTGCACCTTCTTTTTGGCTGTCCTCATTCCTCGCGATGCTTAAAATAGCCTCACGCAGTAGCTCTTGAACCTCGTCAGGGCTCAAAGCGTCTACGTCGAGTCCCGGAATCTTTCTCAGGATTCTGCGGGCTAATGCATCTCTTTCCTCTTCATTCATAATTTACTAATGTGTTCTCCTAGGTTATTGTTTAGTCATCCCCCTCTGTTGCAGGGGCCTGCGTTCTCTCGAACTCAATTAAGTTCTTCTCCTTGCTCTCAAGAAGCTCCGCCGCACTCTTACACCCGTGGGCATACATATACACGCGCATCCTCTTCAGACCTTCCTGTACTCGATACAGAACAGAGCCTGTTGCCATTCCGTACTGCGCACCTATCTCTTTCAAAGTCTTACCTTCAACAAGGTGCTGCCGTACAACATCTCTTTTGGTGACATCAGATATGGCTAGAAAAGCCTCCGCAATCAACACACAGACTGACTTCCAATCTGCAAGATCATCCGGACGATCCCTACCCTCACCTATCCACTGAAAGTCGTCAGTAGCCTTGTCCATGGATCCGACTGTCACCTCAAAGGGTTTCTTCCCTGTGCGAATACGCCGAGCATTAGTCCCGGCAGGTACTCGTATAGAGGTTGTATACTCATTGACATACTTCAATATCCTTCTACGGATATACCACTGTGCAGCGGTCGCAAAGGAACCTCGGGACGTGTCCCACTTATCCAAAGCATCGTGAAGACCGAGGTAACCTTCCTGGACAATGTCCTGGTAAGTCTGCGGATCTATTTCGTAATATGCGTACTTGCTGGCTATGCTCAGTATTTGGGGGAGGTGCAGGTCAAGTAGCTTAACCTTATCCTCTTCTTTACCAGATTGAAACAGAGCTACCTCTTCTTCTCGAGATATAAACTTCCTGTGATTCATCTGGGTTAGCATGAGGGACTGTGTCTTAGAGCCTCCCTCGTTCTCGGCTTTCATCGGTAACCTCCTTTAGGTTAGGTTGGATTAGTTGTTAGTCGTCTTCAAGCTCCATATGTTTCTTGCAGATATCCCACAAGTCTCCTGTTCGAGAAGATGCATCGATCATCTTCTCAGCCACCTCAAACAACGCTGCCGATGTCTGAGGCCTATTATTGGCCTTGTCTTTGTTTGCATCCAGAATAAGCATTACAGCTACCTCATCCAACAGCTTCTGCATCTCGTCGTACCTGAGATTCGCTATCTTCCTTGCCAGCTGTATGTGACTCATCCCATCTACTTCAAGAGGGTGTTCCACTTTAGTTCTCCTTATCTTCCCATTCTTTAATGCCCATTTTACCACACAGGTTGCAGTTAGCGTGCGACGCCATTCCATAGCCGGAGCTGCGTACGTACACATCAGGATGTTTGCACAGCTCTTGTGCTCTATCCATATGCTTCGTTGCCATCTTCATGTGGATGCCTATAATCTCCTTCTCTCCCTCTGTCATCTTTTTCACTTCTTCTCCTTGTCTTTACGATTAATAATCATTCTTACCACTTTACCTAAGGCGAAGCCAAAGGTCATATACAACAAAATATCCCAATTCATTCTTTATGTTCCCACTCAGCTACACCCTCCTGTCTACATAGACTACAGCACATGTACGGAGTCGATCCTCCGCTGTTGGCCAAATACTTGTACGGGTGGCGGCACTTCACCTGTGCTACTTCCACCAATACGCTTGCAGAGCTCGTCAGGGATCGTATATGTCCAATCTCCTTCTCGGACATCTTTTTCTTCTTCTTCTTGCTCACCTTTAACCTCCTTCACGATAGTAACCACATTACAAATACAGCACTGAATATTATCGCCGGAAGCAACAGCAATGCAAGTAAGTTACTTTGCGATAGCAGAACTATCATCACATAAAAGACGGGCGCCATAGCTATCAGGTACCCGTACATTAGAAAGCCTTTTGTTATTTGCATATTACCTCCTTATATTATTACTTGTGCTCGTGCTTCCAGAACGCAAATGTTTTATTAAATGCTTTTGTACGTACCACTCCGTACCTCTCCAGCGCATCTTCTCGTCCGTGACTCGCTGCTCTCCTTACTACTTTTAACTGGTTCTCGATGCTTAGATCGTCGAAGGGCACTCTGCACTCTTCACACCAGTGTGCCTTTCCTGTAACTCTACGCCACAGGTTTCTCATCGATCTCACATCGTGTTCTCCTTAATATTCGGGGTTTGCTTCAATCAATCCGCGAGGGAAATACTGGAGTACATCAGAGTTCCAGTCATCATCGGAGAATGACCGGTGGAACTCCCCGGCAAACCACTCAAAAGCCAAGGCCCTTCCCTTGTGGGCATCCTCCGCATTGATAACGGCTACACAATCTTTGTCAAACGTCTTACCGTTAACGCTGTGGGCGTGTACCTGCCCGAATGTTATATACGTCTTCATCACGCTCTCCTTATTCTACTTCTATCTCTTTCAAGGCAGCCAACAAAGTGCTATAAGCATCGAACACCGCATCAATAGCCTCGTTGTGTCCTTCCTGAGGTCTGACATTAGTGTCTACCAACTTCTTCAACGCGGGATGCATCCCCTCCATAGATTTGACGATGCTTTTAAATTCGGATTCTTTCATCCTTCTCTCCTTACATTTTCTCTCGCTCCTCTGCGGTTATCACTCCGAGGGTTTGAGGGGGTGGCTCTGCAAACATCCTCCTCTGACGATGTTCTGCCTGCTTCCCTTTGTTGAATTGTTCTATAGGGCGGTAATATCCCATTACCCTTGTCCACACCGTACAGCGGGATCGCTGACCTTTGCACTTCTCCAGGATCTCTTCGTCGGTAAGTCTCTTTACCTTCTTCTTTCTCTTTGCCACTGTTTTCTCCTTTATTTGTATTGTGTCTTGCGTTGGGACTTCCAGCACCTCTGCGGCTTGCTCCGGAATATGTTGCGTCCGGTGAAGCAGTAGTCGGGCGCGCAATCCATGTCGTACCAGAGGTACCACCCGTTTATTACATTGTATTCGCGGCTGGATGTAGTTGTCTTCATTCGTTTGTATGTATGTCTCACGAGACATCTCCGTTGTTTGGTTAATATCTAACCTAAACGGTGTCTTGATCTGTAAGATGCATCTTACTCTCCTTTATCCTGCGCCCAGGTCGCCGCAGCTTAGTGTCATGGATGATTTAGCCATGGCCCTTATAAATACTTGTTCCGTAGCTGTTCCGAGCACAAGCATCGCACCATCGGCGTAATATCCGCTCTGTACAAGATCCATGTACCTACGCTCGAACTCTCTACACTCAGTCTCCTTTATGATTATGTAATCATCCAGGTCATCCCGTACTATCTTGACCCCCATATCTGTCTCTCCTTTATTTGTTTGTTAAAGCGACTAAGGACAGGATTCGAACCTGCACACCCGGCCCCGGGAACCACGGACTCGAACCGCGCTGTCTGCCGTGTAACTCACAGCAGGAGTCTAGCCATTTCCTCAACTTAGTCTTATGCCTCCACTTCAGGGGATTTCAACCCTGGGCTGTCAGCAACACCTACCACTGTTACGTTCATGGTCAAACCCCAGGCGTTAGCGGGGCAATGCATCTTTTGTGTCATCAGGATTAAGCATCTATCAACCCGAACTAGCCCGCTCACAGCTTGAATCCACAAATGCGCTTACTTGCTTCAAATAAGGAGCTGACAGGAATTGAACCTGTGCTTAATCCATACCTCCGGCCTGTACACAGCCGCTGTGATGCGAAACGGTTAGAGCAAAGAATCGAACTTGCACCTGCGTCCACGCGGCTTAGCCGCACGGCAGGCGGGCCCGTCGACCCGGCGTTACCTGTTACGCTATCTAACCAAGGTCCTTCTTCGGCGGACGGGAGGACCAGTCCCACAGTAGCGAAATTAGACGCCAATTGCGTCTCCGCCTGGATTGCACATGCAGGTCTTGACCCTGCGTTTTCCCGTCTTAGGGGCTGTCGTTACAATATCTGGACCAATGTGCTTCCAATCCGTTAAGGTAGATCAATCCTTTGGTATAGGTGCTAGGGCCTATAGCATCCACATGGGTAGCGTGGCGATCTTTCGATCTCTTCCCCTAGTCTTCTTTTAGCGTGTACCTACTGCCGGTGTCTCACATTATTTGTCTATGTCAGCATTTGAGACTTGCTGCCAGTGGAGCGAGAGAGACTCGAACTCTCAACCGCCTCCTTGCAAAGGAGGTGCACTAGCCAATTGTGCTATCGTCCCGTTACTATAACTCTTTGATTATTAAGAGTTTATGGAGCTGAGGGGATTCGAACCCCTGTGTTGAAAAGCTTTTACCAAACCGACTTTCTACATGCTTGTTCCGCTTCAACCTTTTACATCTGGTGACAGCGCGGACGGGCTTTATTGATGTTTGCCTTTTTGCAGTTAGGCTTCTCGGTCTTCCGATGCGATGACGCAGGGTCCCTCCTTATCGGAGTCTGAAGGGCCTACGCGTCGTCTTATTTACGCGACGAGCTCCGCAGACGCAAGGCCTGGGAACTTTATGATAGCTTTAGCAGTTATCTGTTGAATGGGTGATTTAAGAGGCCAACCATTCATCCTCTACATGCTTACCGGGGTTACTAACTTCCAGTCGATTACCAGAACAGCCCCTTTATTTGTCACACTACTCTCTTCTCCTTCTGTTGTTAGCTTGCGTTTTAGCGGTGGCCCATCTTAGATTCCCCGGCTCATAGTTACCATCATTATCGATGCGATCCAGACTATACGCACCCTCTTTCTCGTGAGGCGTGGGCTTAGGGCCTAATACCTTTAGGATATATGCAATAAAGGCTTCTGCATCATCCTCCCACCTGGGGTAGATAGTAATACCCCTGTCTGTATAGTTACGTCTGTTACGTTCGTTGCGCCCCCTTACGCGACCTTTGACGCTGTCCCATAACCCGTACAACGGGTGATGCCTCAGGCCATGCGTAGTGGGGTGTGTGGGGAGGCATCCGCATGACTTGGTATTCCCAGAAGTTACACTGCGCACCCTAGTTCTTGTTGTCTGCCCGCATTCGCACGAGGCAATGCACATGGTGTTCCTGTTACTATCTGCGCCATCTAACCGCACAATAGTTAGTTTATTGAAAGTCTTGCCAACCATCGATAAGGTCTTC
>Ga0114923_10001181_pt1 | contig 18466 bp, 15 predicted proteins | sample SumtaG_FD_89578 | JGI IMG/M metagenome (GOLD analysis project Ga0114923, IMG submission 89578) | Deep subsurface microbial communities from Indian Ocean to uncover new lineages of life (NeLLi) - Sumatra_00157 metaG | ecosystem: Environmental > Aquatic > Marine > Oceanic > Sediment | place: near...
ATTCAAATCTTCTTTAAACAAAACATTGAAAATATCTTTTACATTATCGATAAATTCCCTGCCGATACCGTGTCTCATCATGCCGATGGAGTTGGGGCCGTAGAGGTTATAAAAATCCCGTGTTTGGGCTATTTTTGCAAAGGGGAGGATATCCTGTAAGACAACGGTATATCCCCCGATATAGGCATTTCTTCCGATCCTGACAAATTGATGAACTGAAGAGAACGCGCCGATAACCGCATAGTCTTCCACTTCCACATGACCGGCCAGGGTGGCGCCGTTGATGAATTGGGTGTAATTACCCACCCGGCAGTCGTGGCCAATGTGGGTATAGACCATCAGGTAGTTGTTGTTCCCGATACGGGTATACGCACCGCCTTTGACCGTACCCCGGTTAATGGTGGTAAACTCCCTGATGATATTATTGTCCCCGATCTCAACAAAGGTCTTTTCACCTTTAAAGGTGATATCCTGGGGTTCGGTACCAATGGAACAAAAAGGAAAAATTTTACAATTCTTACCGATGGTTGTGGTTCTATCGATGACGGCATGATGCATGACAACGGTATTATCGCCGATCAGCACATCATCCCCTATCATCGAATAAGCGCCGACTTCGACATTATTCCCCAATTGCGCTTTCTCACTGACAATGGCGCTGGGATGAATCGTTGTCTTTACTTGTGCTCCAATCATTTAGCAACCGCTGAACTTATAGTGGCTGAAACGGCAAGGGCTCCATCCACAAGAGCCTTACCTTCCATAATCACAAAGGTACCCCTATCCCGGGTAACGGTTAATTCAAGATCCAGCCGGTCACCCGGGACCACCAATCGTTTAAACCGTGCTTTATCGATCCCTGTGAAATAACCCATTCTTTTTTCTTCAGGGAAGCGCCGCAATATCAAAATCGCACCCAGTTGGGCCATGGCCTCTATGATCAAAACCCCGGGAAAGACGGGCTTCCCGGGAAAATGACCCTGGAACAAGTGTTCATTATAGGTAATATTTTTATACCCCTTAATGGATTCGTAGCCATTGATCTCGGTCACCCGGTCTACCATGAGAAAGGGGTAACGGTGAGGGAGAACTTTTTGTATCTCTTCAATTGTCAATGTGTCATTCATTGTTATACTTTTTTTATTTGGGAAATTTTGCATCAACAGCTTTTATAACGTCACCGGTAATATCCACGGCCTTATCAAGATACACGATCCCGCTCCTGGCCCTGTCAAAAATCACTGTTAGTCCCTTTGCTTTTCCTACATTTTGAATCAAGGGAATTAATTCTTTTTCAAGGGCCATTAACTCTTTCTGTGATGCAAGCTGAAATTCCCGCTGCGCATCTTCATAAGTTCTTTTTAACTGTGTCTTTTTGGTTTGCAATTCAAGGGACTTACTTTCCCGGGTCGCATTATTTAATGCGGGGGACATCACGTCTTTTTCAAGTTTTTTGATTTCTTCTTGCATGGTTAGCAGCTCCTGCTGCTTCTTTTTCTGCCAGTTTTCCAATTTTTTTTGGATTTGAGTTCCTTTTTTGGTTTTCTCGATGATCTGTTGTGCGTCGATAACTCCGATTTTTACTTGTGAAAATACAAATACACTCAATACTAAGATGGTAAGTACTAACATTAATGTCTTTTTCATATTTATCTCCTTCTTATTTTGTATTCCATAGGATTTTTATTTTTTACTTTTAATTAAATGACGTTCCCACCGCGAATCTAAAAACAAAATTGGGATCGTCTATCCTTAAGGTCCTGGGATTATAAGCAAAGATCAGCCGGAAGGGAACATTGAGCATGGGAACAAACAGCCGTAATTCCAACCCCGTGGACGAGTAAACATTTTTAAGACTGATGGGTTCCCCGAAATCGTAGGCATTGCCGACATCATAAAAGAGAATAAAAGAGAATTGATTATTCAGGGGGATAATGTATTCGAGATTGGCATAAAAGGATTTATTTCCTCCAATGACAGTGCCGAATTCATTCCTGGGACCAATGCGGTAAATATCGAATCCCCGGATGGATTGTTCGCCCCCAAGGAAGAATTTTTCATAAATCGGCACCGGCGAATCTCCAAACCTAATGATGGCCTGGTGAACCAACTGCATACCCAGGGTATGCCGTTTCCCTATAGGGATAAACTTAACAAATTGAAGCCGGGTTTTGTGCAAATTGATATCTCCTCCCAGGAACCCGCCGGAATAACGGTAATTGAACAGGTATTTGGTACCGCGGCTGGGAAAGATGGGAGAATCCACGGTGGAGTAATAAAGGGTGGGAGACAGGGAAGAGATAATTCGCTTTCCTTCCGTGTAATAGTAAAGGTAATAGGGATTGTTAAGGTTAATGTTTTCATTGACATCGCGGATCTCGACATTTTCAAAACTGTAACTGAGAGAGGCACCATAGAATCTCCAGAACCTGGCAGAGGTGGAAAGATTAAATCCTTCACCAAGCCGGGTGTACAGGAGGGGGTACCGTAAGGAGGTTTTGTGTACGCTAAAACCCAAACTGGCCCTCAGGTTGAATAAATAGGGCTCTGTAAAGGCAAGCCGGTATTGTTTGGAGCGGGTGCCGCTCTGCAGGCTTAAGGCAAGGGTCTCCCCCATTCCCATAAAATTCTGGGTGGAATAACCCACGGCGACAAACCAGCCGTCAAACCCGCTGTAACCCACATTAAAATTGATCATCTGCCGGTTGATCTCTTTGACTTCCGCAATTATATCGACTTTCAGGGGGTCCTGGGGGTCCGGTTTTATCTCCGGCATTTTTTCAATGGTAACCAGCCCCAACTGCCTCATCCGGGTGAGACTGGATTCCAGGGCATTCATATTCAGGCGCGCGCCCTCTCTCAAAAACCACTCCCTGCGGATCACATGATCCCGGGTAAAGGTGTTCCCCTTGAATTCCAGTTTACCCACGTAGGCCACTTCGCCTTCCTGGATCCTCATGGTTAAATCCGCGATTTTTTCTATTGGATCGAGGTTTTCCACCGGCGCTACATTGACGTAAATATGGCCGAAAGAACCGTAAAGTTTTTGCACTTCCGTGATAAATTTATTTCTCTTTTTTATGTTGTAAACTTTCCCTTTTTTCAGCTTCAGCAGGTTCCTTAAAAATTCAGTCCTTAGTATCTTATTGCCTTCGATTTTTATCTCCCCCACCCTGTACCTGGGACCCACTTCAACGGGGATGGAAATCTTGAGCATCTGCTGTAACTTACCAAATACAGTTCGATTTCTAACTGTTGACAGCGTGGGTTTTCCCACTTTCGCTTCCAGGTATCCTTTTTGCATCAATCGCAGCTTGACCTCTTCCAGGTCTTCACCGATCTTGTCTTTATTGTATACATCCTTGCTGCCCAGGATCGTTAATAGACTATGGACTTTATTGTTTTTCATTCCCCGTCTTAAATACGCTTGAGAGACTAACTTACGTTCCGGCAATGTGAAAACAACAGCCCCGATCCTTGTTTTTGGCCCCTGGGTCACATTGATGGTTATGGCAACCTGGTCCTTTTCTATTTTTGTGCCCAGGCTCACTTTTCCCTGGTTGTAACCTTTTTCAGCCAGCATATCCCTGATGATCCCTTCGACTTTTTTCAGTTTTGCCGGGCTGTAATAGGAAAAGGCCATTAACACGATATTGTTTTCCTGCAGCTTTTCAACGATGTCGTTTTCCTTTATTTTTTTTCCTGTTTTGTAAGTAATAGACGATATGAGCAGGTTTTCCTTGACCTTTATTTTAACAATTTTGCCCATCTTTCCATCTTCCGCTTCAATGGCGATATTTTCAAAAAAGCCGGTTTTCCACAGCGATTTGAAATCATCCCTCAAAATAGCTTTGGAATACATTCCTTTTTCCCTGGATTTCATATAAAAAAGAACCGTATCCCGTGAAACCTTTTTATTGCCTTCCAGGACTATCTTTTCTATGGTTTCCGCGGTTAAAGACAGGCTTAGAAGTGATATTAAAAGTATCGCAAATAAATTTTTTTTCATTTTTACGTCACCTCGTTTTTAAGGTATGGTTATATCACATTTTGAATTAGAATTCAATATGACCTTTTTTACTATCCCTTCTTTAACACCTGCACAACAGGTAAATTCATTAAAAGGGTCTGAACCATGATTCGCCCTTACTTTTCCGGCCCGTTATTTCTTTGGTGTCTTGGTGCCCTGGTGGCTATTTATAAATTTTTTACCGGGAATGGGGTTGACGGAGATTTTTAAATTGGTACAATATCATTTTAAAAATTAAAAACACGATTAAATTGATAAACGAGGTGACACATGAAAAGCAATAGTAACACATCCCGCTCCCAACAGTTGATGCAGATGGAACATACCTTTGGTGCTCATAACTACCATCCGTTGGCAGTGGTCATTGCCAAGGCCGAAGGCATCTGGGTTGAAGACCCGGAAGGGAATCGCTATATCGATATGTTATCCGCCTATTCGGCGGTAAACCAGGGGCACAGGCATCCGAAAATAATCAAGGCCCTTGAAGAACAGGCAGGTTTACTTACCCTGACTTCCCGGGCATTCTTTAACGACAAATGGCCCGTTTTTGCGCAAAAACTGTCCCAATTCACCGGGAAAGACATGGTTCTTCCCATGAATACCGGCGCGGAAGCGGTGGAAACCGCCATTAAAGCCATGAGAAAATGGGGCTACCAGGTCAAGGGCATTGAAAAAGATAAAGCTGAAATCATTGTTTTTACTGAAAATTTTCACGGCAGGACCACCACTATCGTATCATTCTCCACCGATCCCATTGCTCATGATAACTATGGCCCGTTTACACCGGGATTTAAAATTATTCCTTACAATGACCTTGAAGCCGTTAAAACGGCCGTTAATAAACATACCGTGGGAATCCTGGCGGAGCCCATCCAGGGTGAAGCCGGGGTTATTGTCCCGGACGATGGCTTTGTCAAAGGGCTGCGTGAGATCGCCGATGAAAACAATATATTGCTGGCTATGGACGAAATTCAAACCGGTTTCGGCAGAACCGGTAAAATGTTTGCGTACATGTATGACAATATCGAACCGGATATCATTATCATGGGTAAGGCGCTGGGGGGCGGTGTATTCCCGGTAAGCGCCATTGCCGCCGACAAAGATATCATGGGAGTTTTCGAACCCGGCAGCCACGGGTCCACCTTCGGGGGCAATCCCCTGGGATGCGCGGTTGCCGCGGCCGCCATCGATGTGCTGGTGGAAGAGAATTTAGCCGAAAGGTCCCGCGAACTGGGCGACTATTTTATGGAGCAATTAAAAGCGATGAATTCAGATATCATCCAATTGGTCCGGGGTAAAGGTCTTTTTATCGGCGTGGTTCTCAAAAAATCAGCCGGCAAAGCAAGAGTATACACCACCCGGCTAAAAGAGAAAGGTCTCCTCTGTAAAGAAACCCACGACTGGATCATCCGCTTTGCCCCCCCCCTGGTGATCAAAAAAGAAGAGATCGACTATGCAATGGAAAGAATAAGAGACGTCCTCGGTTGATAGTTAATGATTGTTTTCAGGACAGATGCTTCGAGAAAAACAGGGTTTGGCCGTTTAAACAGGTGTGCCTACCTGGCCTCTCTAATAAAGAGCCAAATCGAGGTTTTATTCTGCATCGATGCCGCTAAGGATAAAATAGCAGCCCGCTTTTTGCAGGAGAAGAATTTTTCCTGCTGCTTTTTAAAAGACCTGGTACACCGGGAAGATCAATCGATTGAAAGTATAGTATTTGATCTAAAAAACTTTACCGATGACGATACCCGGTTGATTCACCGGGCAAAAAAAAGCGACAAAAAAACCAAAACCATTCAAATAACAGAACTGGGATTGAACCGGCAGGATGTTGACACCTTCATCGATGCCTCGATCGATAAACTGCTCCCTTACAGCGATGATAACGAAGTGCTCAGCGGTCCCGGTTTTGCCATTCTCCACAGCAAATCCCGTCATTTTAACAAGATAAAACGCAAATACAGGAAAAAAATCAAAAGGGTTTTTATATGCTTGGGTGGAGCAGTGGAGTATAACCGGCTGAGAAAGGCAGTGGACTTGTTGAGCCGGCAGCAATTGAAAATTAAAATTGCCCCGGGCTTTTATTTAAAACCATCGAATCAAAAGACCCTGAGACGCATTTACCCGGGGATTCATTTTGTCGGGAAAACCGAAAGCCTGGCCAGGTCTTTTTTTGAAGCGGACGCGGCGTTGATTACTCCCGGGATCGCCGCTTATGAAGCCGCGGCTGCCGGCACCCCCGCCCTCTATTGTTATGCCGGTAAAGAACAAAAATTTAGCGGCGAATCCTTTGAAAAACAAGGCGCCGGCCTGGTTATCTCAACCATCGACGATCTGCGCCATGGGGATTTGGTCGAGAAAATGAATGCGTTAACCCTGGAAAAAAGGATCGATATGGGCCGTAAAGGAAAACAACTGGTGGATGCTAAAGGCGTTTACAGGATTATCGATTTTTTCCGGCACAAAAAAATCATTTAGAGGTTGAATTTTTTTCCCCGCTGTGTAATGATTGACAAATGCAAAATGTTACGAAGGCACCTCTTGGTGTCTTGGTGTCTTCTTAGTGGCGAAAAAAGGAGAAAAAAATGTCATTATTTGATTTTGTAAAAGATGCAGGAAAACAAATGGGTATTGTTAAAGAAGGCCCTTCGAATGAAAAGCTGAGAGAAGAGATCGAAGCCCTGGGCCTGAACGTCGACGACCTGGGCGTCGAATTTAATGATGGTGTTGTCCAGGTTTCCGGCTCTACAAGCACCCAGGAAGAGCGGGAAAGAGTAATATTGGCCATGGGAAACATCGAAGGGGTCGAGCAAGTGGACGACTACATGGACGTAGAAAGTACCGAACCCCCGATAGAGAATTTCTATACGGTGCAGCGGGGGGATACCCTCTCAAAAATCGCTAAACAATATTATGGCAATGCTATGAAGTATATGGTTATTTTTGAAGCCAATACACCGATGCTTAAAGACCCGGATAAAATCTATCCCGGCCAGGTTCTCAGTATCCCCGAACTATAAGCAGATGGCATCTGCAACCTAAGAAGGCCCTGCGGGCCATCCGGAAGGCTTCTTTTGATGATCCAAACCGTTAGAAATCAAGCAAAATGATGAATGTTATAAAACAACCTCAGTAGTTGCTTTTACAACGGGTTTCGAAGCCTTCAACCATCGATTTTGTGAATGATTTGAATTGCCGGACAGCCTGCTAGTTCTTCTTCTCTTCTGATCTTCCTACCTTCCTACCTTCCTACCTTCTTTCTTCGTGTGCTTCGTGCCCTTCGTGGTTGCCCGTTTCAACCTGGGTTTGATCACTACATCGTCTTTTTTGATGTCCGCCACAACCGTTCCACCTTCGTTTAATTGACCGAATAACACCTCATCGACAAACCAGGTTTTGATTTTATCCTGGATCAACCGGGCAACTTCCCTGGCGCCGAAAAGCTGCGAAAATCCTTTTTTGGCAAGCCAGCGATAACACCGGTCAGTGATCTTTAAGGTGATGTTTTTCTCCGCCAGTTGCCCCCGGAATAGGTTGATATTTTTCTTTACGATTTGCAGGACGATTTCTTCGTTGAGCCCGTTAAAGGCGACGATACTATCCAGGCGGTTCCTGAATTCCGGTGAAAACGCCTTTTCCACGGCCGCGGTAATCGCGCTGATGTTAACGGACCGGTCTTCGAACCCGATAATGGGTTTCCCCAGCTTCCGCGCCCCCGCATTGGACGTCATAATAATAATCACATTCCTGAAATCCGCTTTTTTACCGGCATTGTCCGTTAAGGTGGCATAATCCATAATCTGCAGCAGGGTATTAAAAATATCCGCGTGGGCTTTTTCAATCTCATCCAGCAGCAGGACCGAGTGGGGATTTTTCCGGATGGCGTCGGTCAATAATCCACCCTGTTCAAATCCCACGTAACCGGGGGGTGAACCGATCAATCGTGCCACCGTATGTTTTTCCTGGTACTCGCTCATATCAAAGCGGTGAAGAGTAACACCCAGGATCAGCGCCAATTGACGGGTCAACTCGGTTTTGCCCACCCCTGTAGGTCCGACAAAGAGCAAAGAAGCCACGGGTTTGTCCGGTTCCCGGAAACCCGCCCGCGCCCGCTTGATGGCCTGGGCAACCATATCTATCGCGCCATCCTGTCCGAAAATTTGCTTTTTTAATTCCTCATCCAGACGCTGCAATTTAAATGTATCGGTTTCCGAAACGGTTTTTTCAGGTATCTTTGCGATCTTAGAGACCACTTTTTCAATGCCCAGTGGGCCTATGGTCACCCGTTTCTCATCCGGTTTCATTTTTTTCATCCGGATCCAGGCGCCGGATTCATCGATCACATCGATGGCTTTATCCGGCAAATACCTGTCGTTGATGTACTTTGCCGATAAATCCACAGCGGATTTTAACGCGTCATCCGTATAGGTGACGTTGTGAAACTCTTCATACTTATCCCGCAAACCCTGTAGAATTTCATAGGTTTCTTCCGTGGTGGGTTCGGGGATTTCGATTTTCTGGAATCTTCTGGAGAGGGCGCGGTCTTTTTCAAAATGTTTTTTGTACTCTTCATAGGTGGAGGAACCGATGCACTGCATTTTTCCTGTAGAGAGGGCAGGTTTTAAGATATTGGAGGCATCCATGGACCCGCCGGAAACCGCCCCGGCCCCTACCACATTGTGGATTTCATCGATGAACAGGATGGCCTTTTCTTCTTGCAGGATTTCGTTTAAAACCCGTTTCATCCGTTCCTCGAAATCACCCCGGTATTTTGTTCCCGCCAACAAACCGCCCATATCCAGCATGTAAATTTTAGACCCTTTCAGGGCGTGGGGTACTTTGTCCTGGGCAATCAGCCGGGCCAATCCTTCGGTAATGGCTGTTTTGCCAACACCCGGTTCGCCCACGTGAACCGGGTTATTTTTTAGCCGGCGGCACAACACCTGGATGGTGCGCTCGATAATATCTTCCCTGCCGATAACGGGGTCTATTTCATCCCTGGCCGCTTTGGCCGTTAATTCGGTGGTGAACATTTCCAGGAATTTTTTCCCTTTCTTTCGTTTTTTCTCTTCTTCTTGTGTGCCCTCTTTTTCTCTGACTTCGCCATTCTCATCGCGGTCGGCTTCACTTTCACCTTCATTAAACATCGGCTCCGGCATCACGGATATCCCGTGAGAAATATAATTCAATATATTCAGCCGGGAGATACCCTCTTGCTCCATGAAGGCAACGGCAAACGACTCCTTTTCAAAATACAGGGCCGCATACATATCAGCGATATCCAGCACTTGCTTCCCGGAAGAAACCACATGCAGCATGGCATTCTCGATGACATTCTGAAATCCTTCGGATTGAACCGGGTCTCCTTTTTCTATTACCGGGATATAATCACCTTTAAGGAATTGTTCCAGTTTCCTTTTCAACCGGCTGATATCGCCGCCGCACCCGCTGATTATTTTGTTCCCGGAATCGAAAAACAACGACGCATAAAGAACATGCTCAGGGGTCACATATTCATGGGACCTGGCTTTCGCTTCCGAATAAGCAGCGGTTATTATATTGTTTAATTCTTCACTTACTCTCATTGGTCATGCTTCCTCATATCCACATCTTAGTGGAAATCCTTCTTTTTGGGCTTCATAATGAACCTGTTTTATTTTGGTAACGGCGATGTCGTAGGTATATACGCCGCAAATGCCTTTACCTTTTTTATGTACATCCAGCATAATTTTTGTGGCTTCTGCCGCCGGCTTGTTAAAAATCGCCATCAAAATATCAACCACAAATTCCATAGAGGTATAATCATCATTATAGACAATAACCTGGTACATCTTCGGCTTTTCTACTTTTATGTCTGGCGCAACTTTTACGCTGCCGGGCAGAACCTCAGCTATGTCGGTTCCTTTCCCCATGGTAAACCTCCATTTTTTTAACCATAGAATTATACCACTTAAGTTGGCTTATGTCAAAATCGAATTTTTTTTTTAGTGTCTTGGTGTACCTTTGTGCCTTCGTGCCTTGGTGGCATAAATAAATAAACGGCGAAAAAAAATGCTTGAAAATTTTCGCTTCTTCTGGTAAAACATAAGCATGTCCAAACGATTGTCTTATGAACGCTATTTATGGTTTCACCAACGGTTGAAAAAGAATCGCTTTCCCAAATTAAAAGAATTGATGGAGAAATTTGAGATTTCGCAGCGGCAGGCCGCCCGGGAAATCGAACATATGCGCCTGTTTTTTAACGCACCGGTGGAATATTCCTCAGAGGAAAAGGGATACTACTATTCCGATCACAGTTTTGAATTCCCTGTGCCCATGGTCTCAGAAGAGGAAATTATATCTCTTATCATTGCCAAACGGTTGTCCGTTACCATCCCGGATAAAGGAAGAAAAAAACGGCTCGACTCTTTTTTTGAAAACCTTTCCGCCTATTTCGAGCTGGATGCGGCGGAATTGGAAAAGAGAATTTCCTTAAAAAATGTTCGTTACTACAGGGTTAACCCGGAGGTATTTGACGCGGTTTTACAGGGTTTAAACAAAAACAAAAAACTCGACATCACCTATCGTTCCGTATTCACAAAAAAAGATACCCAACGGATCATCGATCCCCTTCATCTTATTCTTTATATGGGAAACTGGCATATCATTGCTTTTTGTGAAGTGAAAAAAGGTCTCCGGGATTTTGCCCTGTCCAGGATCAAAAAAGTGGAGATATTGGCAGATGGGATAGCTGAAGATTTAAAAGCCATCGATATAAAAGAAAAAATAGATGGGGCCTATGGGATTTTTTTCGAGGGCACCAAAAAGAAAGTGGTATTGAAATTTACTGAAAAGGTATCCGATTATGTAAAGGAGCAGGTGTGGTTTCCCGGTCAAAAGGTAAAAGAAGAGAATGGTAATTTAATCTTGACGTTTTTTGTTACTGATTTTCGGGAGGTGGTGCGGGAAGTATTAAGTTTCGGTGCTGACGTTGAGGTAATGGAACCGGAAGCCTTAAGGGAGATCATCAAAGAGAATATAAAGAAGTTGTCCCGGCTTTATCCTGGTTCCATTGTGAAGGATTAAGAAAAGGTGTAAGGGGAGGGGCAATTTCTTACGGGGAAGAACAATTGTTGGCGTAGAAAGAACTATTCTTTATGGAAAAAGAACGTTTGTTGGTGTAGGAAGAGTTTTTCTTGACGTAGGAGGAACATTTCTTGATGTAGAGAGAACGTTTCGAGGTGTATGGAGAACTATTTTTGTTGGAACAAGAACAATTTTTGGTGTCTTGAGAACAATTTGATGCGTAAGGAGAACCCTTTACGTCCCCTTGAGAACTATTACTATCCTGTAGAGAACGTATCGTGGTTTATTCAGAACTATTCCGGTCTTATAAAGAACGAATTGAAGTGTAGGAAGAACAATTACTATTATTACGGTTGAGGTGACAGAGCTTCTGGAGAGTATGGAGCGTATCCCCCTACTGCGTCATGAAGTGTTGAGTTTTTTCCATAAATTCAAGCTGGAGTATAAGGACTTGGTGGAATCCTCCCTGAAACAAGATCAATAAACATTTGAGGGTATCATTAGTTGCTGGCGTGTGCGAAAGCCCTTTATGGTATTGAAGTATTGACGAGAAAATGCTAAAATAGTTTTGTGTCCGATATACATTGAGGTGATTTTATGAAAAAGGCCAAGAATATTAATGAGTTTGCCAACAACCTGAATCCTGAGAACTTCCTGAAACCCGAAGACAAAGATGTTTATGTTCCGATCTATGAGGGATTATTAAAGGTATTGCGAAATATGGTGATCAATGATGAGGTGGAATCCCAGGCATTTTTCGTGGCCGGTCAGGCGGGAACCGGCAAAACAACTGCCCTGAATTTTTTTAAAACCAAAACACTGGAAAAGCACTACCATATTAAATATATCAATATGCGTGATTTCCTGGACCTCAGCGATGTGGACATCATCGATTTCTTACTGGCTTTTGCCTTTGCCCTGGTGGAAAACACCCCCATGGAAAAATACTATTACGAAAAACTGGTGGAGCTGCAGAAAAAGCACAAAGGTGAATTATTGGAGACAGTGGAACAAATATCCGATAGGAAAAAAGGGATTGATTTCAAAGGTGAAGTTTCTGCTGGTGGTGGTTTCTTAAACTTTGTTAAACTAAAAGCCGGATTCTTTAATTATTTAAAACTGGATACCAACTATCGGAAAACAACCCGCCAGGTATTTCAGTTAAAAAAACCCTTTTTGAGTAAGTTGGTCAACGAAATGATCGATGCTTACGTTGAAAAGATTGCCAAAGGAAAAAAACTCCTGGTGATTATCGATGATCTTGATAAAATGAGGAAGGTAGAGCAGGTTAATTCGATTTTTATTGAAAACCGGAATTATATGTTCAGTTTAAAATGTAAAAAAATTATTTCGATACCCATGTACCTGGCCAAAATGCCGGAAATCTCCAATTATTCGCAGTACCCCATTCGCCAGTTCACTCTCCGGTTAAAGCCAAATCCCATTAATGGGGAAGCCGGTAAAAGGGAGAAAGAAAAAATCGAAGCCAACCGACAGATGCTGCGAAGAGTTGTAAGGTCCAGGGTGCAAAAGGATGTCACTTTGATCGAAAATGAGGCGTTAGAGGAAGCCATCGATAAATCGGGTGGGATTATCCGCCAGTTGATCCGCATTGTTTGGGTGGCTGCCGTCAATGTAAGAACATTGGAAGGTGCTAAGATATCCCCGGATGACATAAAGGAAGCCGTTAGTTCGCTGCGAAACAACATGGCAGGTACGATTATATCCACCAATAAAATTGACATGCTGCATACGATTCTAGATAACAATGTACCGGTGTCGGAGACCTCCACTGAATTTATTGAACTGCTGCAAGCCAACAATGTAGTGGCTTATGAAAATAGGAAATCCTGGTATGAAGTAAACCCCATCATCCGGAATACAGTGAAGGTCTATGCCGCAAGACTGCAAAAAGAATAAGACCTATATCGAATCTCTGTTGCCCAAACAGGAAGATGGTGTTTGAACTATTTGTTCCCATTGGAAGGAATTATTTCGTACAAAAAAAAGAAAAAAAAGGGTGAAAATCTAAATCAATACCATAATTTCACGGTATAATTATGTTGCGCGTATCCAATTTTCTTTTGTGAGTGATGAGAGTTAAAACGTCATATCTGTTAAAAAAAGACTCTGCATAGAACTCATGTTTATTACCATTAACATCCATCTGGAGTAAACTGAATTTTCCTATTGGGCCACCTTTCCTCATATTAGTATTCCTATCAATCAATGTTAAAAGAGAATCTTGATTTACATTGCCAAATTGTTCTCTAAACTTATCGGAACTAACAAAATGGCGCCATCGTTCTTTTTGGTCATATGGTTTTGGGAGCCAAAGTGGCGTGCTTATAAAAGCCACCATTGGAATATCATGGGTGTCTGTTACATATCTCCTTAAGGTTGTTACCCAAGAGTTGCGGTACCTTTTCTTAAGCAATTCAATACTTGCCCATTCGGGTTTTGTATTCAATGCTTCCTGCTTGAACAAATCGCCACAGAACATAAGATATGAGGCGCCATAATTTGCTTCGGCTTCTAAAATTTCCTGGTAGTATGGGTCGAGAGTTTGAGCGGTGTCACCTAAATAGTAAGAACGGTGCCATGGAATGATACTATGTTCTATTTCATGATGAGTTGCCCATTTCTGTTTCGGCTTAGGTAGTCCAGCGTCAATGTAAATTTCGGATTCAGTTGGAAACCACATTGCCACCAATTTAACTTTTTTCAACAGTTTAAAAAACTTGTTTTTTTGAACGTCAACTTCATGCCAAAATCGCTGCAATAAATTCGGATCTTCAAGATTATAATAAAGTCGATGTAATTTCAAATGCTCAATGATGTCTTCAACTCTAACGGGAGGGCTTTTCAGTGCTATTTCTCTCAATATTTTAGTATTTTCTCTTTCAATATCAATTTTTGTCGGTTCATCTATCTTCATCCAGACTCCTGTCGCAAGAATTTAACGAAATTATCCAGTAACTTCTTTTCGTCTTCTGTCAACTTATCAAAGGAATCAGACTGGGCAGCAAATTGTGATGCCTGAACCTGAAAATTAATGGGGATTTCTTTTGTTGCACCTGCTAAAACTTTTAGCATATTTTGAGGTATTTTGAAATAAGTACTCAATTTGTATAAGGTCCTTGGTGTGGGTCGATGAGAGCTGTTTTGCTCTAATTCGATCACAAGATCAGGTTCTACATCAAGCCTCTTGGCTAACTGCTCCACATTTAATCCCTGGTTTTTTCTCAATAATCTGATTAAAGTTTGAAATGCATGTCTCATGGAAACAGTTTTTGAATTCACATCGGCAGCATCTATTCTTATCTGCCTATGGAGAGCTTTTGTGATTTTTTCCAGCATCGAAAGTGAATGTCCATCATAATCGGAATCTTCTAAACGACTGATGACAGATTGAGTTGTACCAATCATTTCCGCAAGCTGCTTTTGACTTAAATCCGCCTCTTTACGGAGATCATAAATCAGTTGAGCGACCTGTGCATTAACTCTCTCTTCTTGTATAGAGGCTTCTCGATCCGGTTGATCTTTGATGAAGTGACGATGGAGGATCTCGACAGCATTTGTGATCTTTTTGTTTTTTTTCATGCTCATTGTTCCTCCTTATATGTATGTTTTCCCGGGTTTGCCAAAAACTTCATTTTATTTTTTACTGCAATATTTATCTCTTTATCAGGCACTTTACTCATTTGCTTTACAATTCCATGTGAGATAATCGCCTTTTCCTCACAGAAAAAATAAAGTACTCGATAATTAATTCCTTGTCGATTCACGCGCAATTCATAAATATCATCTTTCAAATAATCTGCCTGCGGCCGCCGCAGTCCATACCCAAATTCTGTTAGTCGTTCAATGAACACATAACATTTATTCTGTACCTTTTGAGGTTGCTTTTTCACCCACTGTATGAAAGGTGAGCTACCGTTTTTTTCAGCAAAAATTAAAACTTTTGTCTTTGGCAACCTATTTTCTCCTAAAATTTAACATTACAGTATAGTAATTTTGCTATAAAAAGTCAAGGGAAAAATCGCAATATTGTGATTTTTTTTCTGACTGTCGGCAAAAAGAAGAATTGTCAACTCAGACTTCTCTGAAATCAGAAATCTTTATCCGTTTACGCGGTTGATCACCGAAATTCCTCTTCTGGATTTTTCTTTTAATCCGAACTCCCTGGTCCGACAGAGTATTGGAAAAGAGATCAGACAAGGGCGGCCCCGGTTTCGCTGAAAATTTTCCTTCAACACCTTGACAAATCTTAACCTGTGCAATAAGATTAAAACATGAACGGAAAACCAATAGATATAAACAATAAGACGTATCGGAAACCGAAACGTTTCTTTGAAGATTCGGGAACCGTAAACCCGGAATCGGCATATTATGTGCACTTAGACAACGTGTCCAATACTAAAAAACAAGATATTAAAACAATGGTGGACCTGGGCCGGTATTTTTCTATATTTGCCCCAAGGCAGAGCGGTAAAACAACCTTCCTGGAAGGATTATGCGAAAAATTGCACCGTGATCCCACCTATGTGGCCGTTTTATTAAGCTTCCAGGAATACAAAAAACTGGACAAATCCCAATTTTATTCAGAGATCGAAAAATATCTCTACTCCCAATTGATAACAAGGCTAAAACAAGTAAACTGCGAAAAAACCGAAGCCGTTCACCAATTTCTTAACCAACACCATCTCACCAACAATATTTCTTTTAAATCATTGTTTGAAGAATTAAACCGGATCATACAATTTAAAAAGATTATCGTTTTAATCGACGAATTTGATGGAATTCCACAAATCGAATTGGAGGCCTTTCTTACCACATTAAGGGAATTATATCTGAAGCATAAAAAAGTAACGCATAAAGCCCTTTATTCTATTGGACTGGTTGGGATTCGAAATATTACCAAACTCATCGTGGGCGGGGTGTCCCCGTTTAATATCGCGGACCACGTAGACCTCCCGCCGTTTTCTCTAAAAAATGTGCGCGATCTTTATGCCCAATACACGGAAGAAACAAACCAACCCTTTACTGGCAAAGCGGTAAAAAAAATCTCTGAAGAAACCGCGGGGCAGCCCTGGCTGGTGAACAGGTTGGGCACTATCTTGACTACCGACATTAAACCCGAAACCACTACACCTATAGATGAAAAGGATGTGGATCAGGCGATTCGAATCCTCCTTGCAGAGAGGAATGCCCATTTCGATAATCTTTATGAGAAAGCCAAACTATACAAAGAAATATTTGTAGAGATCGTGTTCGATAACGTCAAATATAAACCTGATGATGAAGATCAAGCCTGGTTGGAACAATTCGGATTGATAAGGAAAAAAGAATATAACGCAGTAGTCGCCAATCATATCTATAAAGCGAGATATACCGATACATTTTTTACCGAAGCGGATGTGCCGGAGGTTATTTCTACTTTAGAATATGTTTTTCCGGGCAGCGGTAACCGGCTGGATATGGAACGAATCCTGGTTGATTTTAACCGGTATATTGCCCAGGTCGGTGTAAGAGCATTTTATCAACAAGATAAACCCTATGAAAAGACAGGCCAATTCCTTCTGACGGCGTGGCTTTACCAATTTGTAAAAGCAGGAGAGGGAGAACTGCGGTATGAGGTGCCCAGTGGGCTTGGAAGAATGGATATTCTTTTAACCTATAAAGGTGGGAGATATATTATCGAGACTAAAGTGAATCGTTATGATGATATAAGCGTAATATTGGAAGAAGGAATAATCCAGGTATCGAGGAAGTATTTGGCTTCAGAGAGTGTCGAGGAGGGTTATCTTGTGATATACGATACGCGGACGCCTGTGGGGGCAGTATGTAAGCCGGAGAACCATCCGGCTGGCAATAAAAAAGTGACCAGTTTCATCATCGGTATCGGACGAAACGATCAGGTAGGTAAATAAGCTTATAAAATTTTTCCTGCCGATTGTAAACTCAAACTTCTCTGAAAGCAGAAATCTTTACCCGTTTACTCAGTTGATCATCGAAATTCCTCTTCCGGATTTCTCCTTTAATCCGAATCCCCTGGTCCATCAGGGAGGAAATGAGTTCATTGTCTTTCCGGGGAATGTAACCCAATTTCTTTCTCCCGGCATAAATCTCTACCGCTTTCGGATCGTAAGTACATTCCGGCTCTCGTTTGAATTTGACAATCTTTCCTTCCAACAGCCAATCCTCGATCTTTTCACCGTCATAATAAGCATAACCGGCAATATAAAACTCATTGAAAAAAAACTCTTTCTTTTTTTTAATCATCATACCATTATTATAATATACAGGGTATGACAAATAATGGCGTAGTTATTTAAAAAATACGAAATAACGTCTGATTTTAGTGCCTGACCGGACGGGCATAAAGCCTCTCCGTCCGATCAATCCCTGGACGAACTCTTGCAGGATGGGCTAATGAGCAACCAAACGAACTTGTACGCCCATCCGGCCAATCACTTTATAGGTCCCCCTGCCAGGGGGCCTCCGGCGGGTCAGAACCTTTTCACTTGCAAGGCAGGCCTGTTTTACGCTGCTTAAACAACTCGCTCCCATTGGTACCATTTTGCTTTTTAATTTTTTGTCCATCCGGCTCAAGTTGTTGAAAGAAAAGACCGGTGAGGAACTAAGTGCCCGGGCTATGGCGGAGGGCCTTACAATTAAAATTTTAGACAAGTATGCCGTTATTTGGCATACTACACACATATCATATTAATAACGATAAAGAACAAAAGTTGTAAAAAATATGTATATCACATATAATATGTTTTAAAGGATTTTATACGGTGTTTGAGTAAAGGCAGCAACTAAATGGAGTAAACGGTGCGAAGTAATTTGGCGGAACAATTTGAATATGGGCTCAGCCGACTGGATATGGTCCCGGTTGACTACCCCGAATCCTCCGGGTTGGTCTTGATCGACCAATCGCCCACAAACGCCCACGAATATATCGCATTGGAAAAAGCCCAAAAATATGATGCCGATGCCGTCTATTTCAGACGTTTCGACGATGACAGACCTTCGCTTCCGCAAATCTATATTTATGATTCTACTACCAGGGAAAAGAATGAGGATGAAATCGCGGAATTACACAAAAAACTGTGGAATTCGGGACAGGTGCCCCTGTTCTTTATCTTTACCAAAACAGAAATAAAAATTTTCAATTGTTTAAAAAACCCTGTTTTCGATATCAAAACGGGGAAAATAGTTTCCTCTCCTATGGCAACAATTAACCTGGCTGCACAGGTTGAAGAAGAAATGGGTAAACTCAAGGAGTTTTCCGCACGGAATTTCGATAATGGCGCTTTCTGGGAAATCTCAAGGTATAAGGATGAATTCAAATTAAATGAAAGC
>Ga0114923_10001182_pt1 | contig 18462 bp, 20 predicted proteins | sample SumtaG_FD_89578 | JGI IMG/M metagenome (GOLD analysis project Ga0114923, IMG submission 89578) | Deep subsurface microbial communities from Indian Ocean to uncover new lineages of life (NeLLi) - Sumatra_00157 metaG | ecosystem: Environmental > Aquatic > Marine > Oceanic > Sediment | place: near...
GGCGCCGGTGTTATTATTGGTCGGTTTGAAAAATACGGTAAGACCGTCGAACAATGCGTCGGGCGGTAGAACGCCGGAAGGTAACGCCACGACATAAACGTCCGCTGCGCCGCTATCGGTACCGAGCTGGGCCAGGCCAGAACCCAGCGCGACAATAGCTTCGAGATATTGGGAAGCGACTACCGTTTCGGCGCTACCACTGGGCGTAATGCTCGCCGCGTTAAGTAATGCCTGCTGCATTCCGAAGATGTCGTCCGCGCGGGCCTTGAAGTATGGCGTACCGTCGCCGGCCGCCGGTGCGGTTTCGTCCTTTGAACTACCGAACGGGTAGTTACCGTCGGCCGCGGTAATGCGCCCCGTCATTGTGGCGTTTGTGCTGGGGTTAAGTGCCATTTCGCGGCCTCCTGTTAACTAAAACTTACAAGTATGCCCAACCATTGTTCAGTGGGGCAAATTTTTAAACAAAGGTCTTCGAATTCGTCCCGGCGGGCCGTTGGTATGATAGCCTGGTCGGGGAATGTTTGACCGCCGATATATAGGAAGAACGGATATTTCGTCGTATCCACGGGGATAGTGAACTGCTTTTGGCTGTATATTGTCAAGATACCGCCGTCCTGGGCCTGCGGGGCCCCGTCCTGCATTTGGACCGAACCGTCCCCAATAAATTCGTCCGATGCTTCCAGAATCTTATTAACCAGTGGGTACCCGGCGGGGGTGGCGGTACCACCGTCCTGACTAACCGTATCCCCGTCCTGGGCGTCCACCCCACCATCTACCATTAAGAACGGTAAGCCGCCGGTACCGTCGTCCAGGAAGTCGAACGGATTACGGGCCACGGGGGTAACGTCCCCGTCGACCGAACCGCCGGTCGGATGCTCTACCGATGGGATCCACCATTCGTGGACGAACACATTGAAACCGGCCGCCTGTAGCGTGTCCTGGATATATCGCGGCGACTGGCCGCCCAATGCCTTCCAAGTCGCGTCTAATCGGTCGCGGCGTTCCTGGGTCGTAAGTCCCGTGTCGACTAACGCGAATTGCTTTTCCCAGGTATCCAGCTCCCGGGTAAGTTGCGGGTCTAGGTCGTTATAGACGTCGTCGAAAAAGTCCTTGGAGTCTTCACCGATCCCGGTAAGCCCCTGGAAAAATTGCCGGAGCGTTTTTTCGATCGTTATCCGCCACGCCTTCGCATTCGGTAGCAGATGCTTAAAAACATTTAGCCAGTCGATCATACGAACACCACGTTAGCGGCCTTAGCCTTCTCGCCTTCGCCCAGAATGTAAACGGATAGGCTACCAGGGGTGCCGGTTGTGTTGAATATAGCGGAAGTAAACGTCCCACCCGCCGCCGTAACGATATCTTCGACGATAGCGGAAAGCCTGGTCCGGGTAATCTGATCGTTTCGGGGTGGTACCGTCAAGCCCGCGATAAACGGTTCGACCGATAGGAAGTATTCTGTTATCGCCGTGGTTACGTCGGTCTGGGTCTGGGCCAGGTCCGACACTCCGGAAATACCAGTAACCGTTGCGTCAAAACTCGTGCGGGTAATAGGGTTCGAATTAACGAAGGCGTTAGCATTCCGGCGAAACGATAGTCCGTTCGTGTCGAAGTTAACCAGATCTAAAACGGCTTGTAGTTGTGCCGCAGTTGGGATGCCATCCGGCGAACCCGAAGACGCGACGGTCGCTTCGCTAAATAGGTCCACTTCGCCCGGTGCGCCCGTATATGGGTAGACGTTGATAATGCCTGCCGCTTCTTCGCCCCAGATTTCGTAATCGGCGTATGCGCCACCCTGGGGGCGTTTCTGGAAGCGGTCTATAATCCGCTGGCGGTATACTTCGGTAGCTTCTTCGTTGGCACCTGTAACGACCTGGGAGTCCACAACGGCGGTCCGGTCGACGTTGGCCAGCGGGTTAGCGAACGTTACGGTATCCGCCGCGCTCAAATTACCGATAACACCGGCACCCCCACCGCCCGCCTGGTCCGATACGGCCCGTATGGTCGCCTGGACCGTCGCAGCGTTGAGCAGTACCGACCCGATCGTTATGTAAGTGACACCGTTGTCAGCATTCACCAATTGGGTGCCGGACGGTAGGGACCCGGTCTGGTTCGTAACGGTGATATCGATCAAAAGTTCGGCGTTCGTCGCGGCCGTAGGGTCGCCGACCCCGATTAATCGGCCCCAAAATTTCAGGGGGTTGATAGTTAGGCCGTTGACTTCCGTATCCTGGTCGGAAGCCGACTGTACGAACATCTGCAGGAATATAAACCCGCCATATTTGTATAGCAGAATAAACACGGCGGCCAGAGCTTTAGCCAGGACCCGCATAAACGACTTCGGCAGTAGCGGGATAGTCTGGTTAAGGGACGCTTCGAGCTGAGAAATAATGTTCGCGTTAATTTCCGCGGTAGTGGGAGTCGTTAAGCTCATGCGGTCGCCTTCCAGTTTTCGGTAAATACGAAGCTGGATTCTTCGCCGTTCGCTTCGATATCTATGGTTATTTGGATCCGGTTAAGCGCCGGGATAGTTGCTTCGACCGTAACGGAAGAGGCGACGCGTTCGTCCAGGAACCATGCCAAGTCCCGGTTAGCGGCGTCTTCGATTCGGAGTAGGTTCCCGGTCGTGGCCGGTATCGCCTGTAATAGGTGTTGGGTTTCGCTGCGGTATTGGCGGACCGGGTCGACTTCGTCCAGGTTACCCCACCAGTTAAACGGGTTGCTTCCCCGGACGTCGTCGTCTTCGTTCCCGCCGAACAATGACAAATAGGCGGCCGTTTCGAGTCCGCCGGACATTTCCACGACACCATTAACGACGGTAATTTCGCCGTCGTTAACCGTCTGGAATAGCTTAACGTCGCCCTGTTGTGCCATTAGTTGTTAGGTCCTGTTGGTCCTGGCGAACTTGAGCCGCTGTTAATAGCGTGGTCGTGGCCGGCGATTTCTTTACCCGCTAACGATAGACTGGTCGGGATAGTAACGTCCCCGTTAGCTGCAATAGTAACACCATTTACGACAAAGTCACCGCCGGCCTGTAGTGCGAAGCTCCCGTTAGGGTTCGTACCAGTTATGGAACCGTCCGGCGCCAATACTACCGATCCGGTGGCGTTCTGCACCGTGGCGGTACCGTCGTTCTGTAACCACACTTCGACGATTTGGGCGCCGTTAGCGTCCCGGGCGTAGATTCGTTTATCACCCGCCTGAGATTTCTGCAGGTTTTTAGGGTCCACGTATCCGACCGCAGAGTCCCGACCCGTGCCGGCCTGTTCCAGAATCGCGGAGAAGTCGCCGGGCAATGGGACCGAATCGTCGCCCGGGTCGCTGAAATGCTGGGCGGTCCGGTTATCGCCGCCGCCGCGGTCGAATTTTACGTCGCTGGTCTTCGTCGTTCCGACCACCGCGCGTACGAATGATATAAGTTTCCCTATCCGTCCCACGGCAACGCCTCCGGTACCTGTCCGCTAAATGCTCCGGGAATAACCAAATCTAAAACCGCCGTGTTAGTTTTTGCCGCGCGCTCGAATTGGATAGACCGGATAACGAATTCGAATTCGTTATAAATCATAGCACCGGGGGCCAGTAATGTAAGCGTCGTATTAGGCGCCCATAGCGTCCCCTGGGGGTCGCGCCATGTGGCCACCCTGACAGCGTATCCAGCCATATTGCCGAACATGCGCCCCACCTTAGCCGATACAGCGGCGTTAAGGTCTGCGTCCAGGGTGTCGGGAGTATTAAACGCCAGCGGCCGGACAATGCCTTCCAGGTTCGGATTTTTCACTGTGAACTGGGACCCAGGTAATCCGACGATAGCCGGTTCGATTCCGGTTATGTGGCTATAGTATTGTTGAGGGTTGAAAAAAGGCGATACAGATAATACGGGGCTACTACCTTCCTGCAGTCGCGCCACCGGATTACCAACCCCAACCGATCGGCGGAATACCAGGGCGCCGCGCGGAGTATTGCCGATAACTAAATTACGTTGCTTCGCTAGTTCGGCCAGAAATGCCAGGACCTTTTTACCTGGTTCCGAAGCCACGCGGTCGAATATCGCGCCCTGTCCCGCTTCGAATTCGACCGCGATACCGAACGGACCCGCCATGGTCTTAGCGATTTCCTGCAATCCCTGGCCGTTGAATTCCAGCGGGTACGAGCTGGCAGGTGCGGTGCAATCCTGCAGGACGCCAGGCAGCGAATAGCCGCTTACCGCTACGGTGCGCTGCTTGTTTTCCAGCACGGGGTTAACGGCAACCATGGTACCCGTAAACAGCGAGTCGCCGCCGACCATGATATCCACGGGTTTAAATGAGAACGGCCGGAACGTTTCGCGAAAGCCTGGCGTATCGGGTTCGAACGGTGCACCAAATTCGACCGTATCCATAGTATCCAGACCGCGGGTTATTGTAACCGCGTCCCAGAATCGAAACCGTTGTCCGTCAATCAGGATAGCGACTTCGTCTTCGTTATCAGCCGGGGCCAAAACCTGCAGGTTTTTAGGTGCGGACGGTAGCGTCGGGACCGCGATAACGATACCGGCGGTAAGCGGTTCCATAACGCCCGGATTCGCCCGCGCGATTCGGTCGGCTTCTACTTCCGTCCCGTACTTCTTCCGGGCGATAGTCTCGAAAGTATCGCCCGTTACGACCGTGTAGCGGCTAGACATAGTAGACAATCTCCCGCCCGGCCGGTAGTTCCAGGATTTCCGATCCGCTTAGGTTGTTCGTGTTAATTAAAAAATCGAGTTGGTCGTCGACGGATCCGTAAAGCTCCGCGACCAGGTCGATAATAGTCCGGGGTCGGTCCAGGACGATACTCCGTTCCTGTTTAAGAGAAAACGATATCTCAACCAGGAATCCGGCGGCCAGGGCTACGGCCTCCTGCAGTTGTTGGTATGCTTCGCCGGTGTCGATCCCGAGCAATGATTCGAAGTTCAAGTCCCGCCAGTCGGTGACAATTGTCAACTGATCGAGTATTGATTCGGCGGCGCCTAACGCTTCGGTCTTCGTGATAAATTGGTTATTGACCACAGAAACCACGGAGCCGGTTACGTACGTCGACGCGTAAAGATCCCCGTTGTGGAATTTATTGGAATTGCGGGAGTCAAGCCCCTGGGTTTCTGGGTCGTCGGCGCCTACGATAATCGATTGAGCCAGGTTTCCATATGCGTCGAGCCGCGCTTCGATACTGGTAAGCGCGCGCGCGGGGGCCTGAATCAGTTGGGTGGTTTGGAACGCCAGGGTAAGCGGATCCGCGATTAAGATATCGATCCCCTGGTTGACCGAATCAACTATCGCGTTGAACTGCGTGCGTACGTCGTTCTGGACGTCCGCTATGCCTTGTAATCCTTCTTGAGCCGCACCCAACAGCCTTAAATATTCGTTCTTAAGGGTTACCCGTTCGATAGCAGTATCCAGCCCCAGGATATCGGCGAAAAACTGGGACGTCGCCGCGTTGTATTCGTCCACGGCGGACAGGACGGCGCTAGCTGGGTCGGTCTGGGTCGCCGGGTACAATAGGCCGATCGTTTCCCAGAACGTTACCTCTAAAATCGCCTGGTTCGCTGCGGTCTTAAGATCGTCCCGGCGCGTAATCCGGCCGAACGGCACGACGTCCTTAGTCCCATAGATAGGGTGTTCCAGCTTACCGGTACCGCGCTCCAACATGACCGCGATAAACGCTTCCGCTTCCAGGTCGTAATCATCGCCCCAGAAGACCACGCGGAGCGGGTACCGGCGCCCGCTATGCCCCAAATCCTGGACGAAGGTACCGTCGGCGTCGGGGAATTCGAAACCGGTTGTTTTCTTTTCGACTACTTCGCTAACGTTTTCGAAATCGAACGTTAAGCGGATCCCGCCCGGGGACGTATAGGCGGCTTCGCGTATTCTGTCATTCCACGCCATTGTTAAAACGCTCCTGTAGGCTGTAGCTGCAGGCCGGTACCCAGTCGACCGCCGGTAACTTCGGCCCGCCCGGTTTCGTCCTTAATGGTTACCTCTGCGGTGCTGGTGGTGCGCTGTTCTTCAATGTTACGCGCTACCCGCTCCTGGGGACTTACTACCTGGGGACCCGTCGGCCCGGGTCGCTGTTCGGTTTCATCGCCACCAAATCCGAAGAACGACTTAGCGCCCTGGACTGCGTCGAACACCCCGCCGCCGATAGACTCACCTATCCCGCTCGTGATATCGGTAACCGTGGCGACTGCCGCCTTAATCTTATCAATAACAGACATTACTTTAGCGATTCCGGCGTCGAAGATACTAACCACACCACCCCATAGATCCGCGAAGAACTGCTTAATAGGTCCCCAGTTCGCCATTATGGCGATTGCTGCAGCGGATAGGACGGCGATAAGCGCTATGATACCCACCACGATAAGCCCTATAGGGTTCGCCGTAGCTATCAGGTTGATAACGGTAAGGACTAGTCCCACGGTCTTAAGGACCGCCACCAGGGCGAAGAACACCGCCAGGCCTTTAGCTACGCGACCGACCCAAAGGACAATATTTTCGAAGTTGTTGATAATGTCTGCCAGGACTTCGCCGACGTTGGTAGCGATAGCCTGTTCGTTGACCCGGACCCATTCGGTCATTTTATCCACGGCGTCGGATAGCGGGCCGCTGGTCATACTGAATATAGAAATTTTCACGCCTTCAACTGCAGAGTTGAGCGAGTTTAATCGCCCCTGTAGCGTATCCCGCATAACGTCCGCCATTTTCGACGACGCCCCGCTCGCCCCTTCCAGCTCCTTACGGTATTCGCGCAACCGGTCGGAACCAGATGCCAGCAGTACATTAACCCCGGCGATAGGGATCTTACCGAAGATGCCTTCCAGGACGCCAGAGCGGTCCGCTGTACCCAGTCCGTCCAGGGATCCGCCCAGGTCGCCCAGGATATCGACAATATCGCGCATATCGCCGTTAGCGTCCTTCGTGGATACCCCAAGGCGTCTAAGTATCTTCGCCGCTCCGCTACCCGGGGCCGACAATGATAGGAACATATTTTTAAGAGTGGTTCCGGCCTTACTGCCTTTGATACCGGCGTTAGCCAGCTCGCCGGCCAGGGCTGCGAAGGTTTCGATAGACGCGCCGGCCGTAACCGCGACTGGGCCGCCGTCCTTAATGGTTTCGAACAGGGTTTCGACGGTTGTATTAGCGCTGGTGGTGGTCTTGGCGATAACGTCGTTGACCCGGGCCAGGTTTTTACCTAATTGGGTGGCGTCCTTTGTCGCCAGACCAAACGCCCCTAGGGTGTCGGATGCGACGTCGGTGGCAGTGGCTAAATCTACCTGGGCGGCGGTCGCTAAATCCACAACGCCGGGCAATGCGGCGATAGATGATTCAGCATTAAAACCGGCCATGGCCAGGAAGTTAAGCGCTTCGGCGGATTGACTAGCGGTAAATTCTGTAGTAGCACCGGTTTTTTTAGCAGCATCTTCCAGAGCGGTAAACGCTTCGGTACCGCGTCGGATTTCCCCGGGGAACTTAGCGGCGGCCGATACAAGCGTCTGTTCGAATTCCGCGCCGGTGCCGATAACGTTAGCCATCGCGGCGGACGAAATAGCCAGCGCGGCCGTAGTCGCTAACGCGGCCTTCTTAACGCCCCCGGCGAATTTATCGACGTTGCGATTAAGGCGGCGAAACCCGCGGTTCATGGATCGGGTTAATTTGCTTACCCGATTCTGGATTCGATTAACGGGGGCCGTTACGCGGTCTACTGCTTTAAATACCGCTTCGACGCTGAAACGACCCGCCATAATCTACCCCTTTGCTGTCGTATGCTTTTTAAGTTCCGGACGCAGTCCTTCGTAATAGAACCGTATTTCGTGCGCCTTTAGCGTCCGCGGGTCCGGTAGCGTTGTATAGTCCCGACATATTTGTAAGAACATTTCGGTATAGACTAGCGCGAAAACGTGGCCGCCGTCGCGCCGGTTTATCTTCTCGTCTACACCACAACGGACTACCGGCGTACGGACTAGCCCAAAAAAAGCGTGGCAATGGCCATACAGACTTTCAGATCTGCCATTTTCATACCGCTAAACGTCTTCGCGGTGGTGCCGGTCATGGCGCCCATGGTCGCGTACAGTTTACCGATATCTTCGGATTTTTTCTTCCGGTCCATGGCCATAAGTGCGGCGCCGTCCGGCTCGTGGAATGTGATAGTCCCGGCGTCTTTCATACGCTGCGGAGTAAACACGGGTTCGCCGTCTTCGTTTACCACCATCGCGCCAGAACGAATCGCAGAAACAATCCTGTTTTTTTGCAGATCGAAACCCTTACGGTCGTCTTCGTCCATTATCGACGTATCGACGTCCAGGTCCATAGCTTCGGCGAATCGTTCGAATTCCGCTTCCGCTACCTCCTTCGCTACTTTATCAGTCATTTCATCAGCCCTATTTTAAAAAAAGTGCCGCGCCCGCCCTGCTAGGGGCGGCGAAGGGATAGGGCGCCCGCGCGGCGTTACTGCCCTATTTTGGTTTTCTTATTGCTTGGTAAGAGTGCCGGGACCCATCAGGCTAATAGCCTGGGTAGCGCTTTGGCTACTGGCTGGATTCTCGCCGACAATTTGCGCGGTACCCTGGTAGGTACTGCCCGACGCGTACGTAATGGCCACGGGGAAGAAGTCGTTACGGTTCGCAAGCCCCTGGATAAACTCCTGGTCGCCGCGGTCGTCGTCGACTTCAACGGTCAACCCATCAATTCCCAGGGGTACCCGGGTCTTAATAATACGGGCGGTGCCGTCGCCGTTCGCCTGGACTTCGTTTTCGAATCCGCCTAGCTTTCGCTGGGCCTCCGCGTCCGCGGCGACCGGGAATTCCCGACCGTCGAGAGTTACGCTTTCAATACTTCCGCCGACTGCGCTCATGGTTTTAGCTCCTTAGCCGGCAGTAAACCGGTTACCTTTTGATTGATTTTCGAAAGTCGTCAAAATTTGCAAGTTCCATGGTACATGCAACCCTGAGACTAGCTTACCACGCAACGGGACGATATGGTCGACTTGGCGCTTGGTGCCGGTTTCCTCTGACATAATACGCGCTTTTTCGTAAACCGCCAAAATGGCGAATTTATGTTCGTCCGTAAGCCACGGGGGCATGCGGTGCTTTAACTTCGCCCTACGTCTAACTACAGCCGCGTACGATTTCAACGGGTTGTTTTTATGCCAATTTCTGGCGCATTCCTTCGCTTTTTCAGGGTTTGCCGCTGACCACTCGGCAGCCTTGACTATATACCTAGATTTGTTTCGTTCATATTCTCTTTTCTTTTCAGTCCGGACTTTTTCTGGTTGCGCTTGTCGCCGCGCTGCAACCCGGTCTTTAATTTTATCTGGGTCGTCTTGATAACGCTTCCTGGACTGTCTTAAAACATCGTCCTTGTTGTCGGTATAACGACGGTTAGCCCGTTCAATACTGCATTCGACACACCCACCATCCGACACGTACTTCTCGGACGTATGACCTTTGCGGCAAGGGTTTCCGGTAAAGTAGCGCCGAAACCCTTGCTTTCTAGCATCTTCTTTAGAAAGTATTTCCATAATAGCTTTATGCTACCACGGTTGGCGTCCCAAAGAAAAATCCAAAGTTGAGCGTTGTAGAAATGATATTCGCATTACCCGACAATTGCACCGTAGTAGCGACGTTTAGACGCTTAGGGTTGCCGGCGTCGATTTCCGCGAAGGTGTTAGCCTTTGCGGTTTCCGGGTCGCTGATAATGGCGTTAAGCCCCAAACTATCCAGCATCGCGGAAACTGCAGCTACGGCCGTTTTCGGCTTCTTAGCGTCGCGGTTGATGGTGGGCTGGTTGTCCGGAATCAGCGGGGCGCCGTCCCATTCCGCCGTAGCGAAAATAAGGTCCAGGTTAAAAATGATATTCTGCAGTTTCACGATATCAACTACGAAACGATACGCCGGGATCGGGTCGCCGGTAGGGTGGTAGAATGTAACGGTATCGGAAACGTTGACCACACCGTCCTTAACCTGGATGGAAGAACTCCCCTTCTTAATGGCTTCGTCGCGATCCGCGAAAGTCCATTGATCGCCATCGGCACCAGGCACCAGGCCGCTAGCGTTCTGGCTACCATAGTCCCGGGGTGGGTTATTGTTCGCGACCACCGCGATACGTGCGAGCTGGCGAGCTGCGACGACGAACGGCAAATCGTTGGACCCAGGGGCCACTAGTTGCGCGTTAGTGCGATCGGTCTTACGAGCGTCGGATACTGCGGTCGCATTGGCTACCGTGGTCGCGGTGTTACCGGTGAAGACCACAGTGGGTTTACGTACCAGGGCACCCCACCGACCCTCCCCGAAAACGTCATATTTACCCAGGGTTACGGTATCGGCAACGTCCAGGCAGTTAAGGAACATCGATTCCCAGATAGAACCCACCTGAGCGAGTGCGGCGTCAATGTTGGGGTTAACCAGGCCGCCCGTATGTTGAGTAACGGCGAAGGTGATACCGGTGTCGGTGGGGCCGATTACTTCGATGAAGATATCGTTAGCGCTTACGCCCTTCCATTTCGACGTGGTATCGATCCGGTCCGGAGTAACAGCGGCCAGGGACGTAATCGGCAAATCCAGAACTGCGGCGACTGCGACGTCCATAGCTGCCGTGATATCTGACAGGGCGTCACCGATCGAAACGACGAACGGTTCCGAGCTGATATTATTCACCTTAATAGTGAACTGCCCGGCTTTCGTTACGGTACCGGTTGGGGCGATATCACCTGCAGACACCACGCCGCTACCGTCATCAACCAACGGGTAAACGGTTACCGGAATGGTACCAACGCCGTCGCCGTTGACTGGGAACAATTGTTTAGCGGCCAAATGCACCGGGGAACCGAAACCGTACGCGGCGGCCACTGCTGCGGCGCTGGTGTGTTGTGCTTTGGTGGTTGAGTAAGTCGAAGCCGTGGCGCCCTGGCCTACTACCGCGATTCGCTGCGGTAAGAACAGAATACTACCGGCTCGTAGGTCTTTAAAGACCGTTTTAATGCCTACAACCCGCGCTACCGCGGAGGCGTCGACTGCATCGGAAAGTGCCATAACGTTAAACTCCTACGGCGTTAATGGATAAGAATAATCCGCTTCGAGGACAATTTCGCCGTCTTCTGTGCGGATTACATCGACCGCTACCAGTTCCAGCGTTTCCGGGACTACCTGCGGGCTAAACTCGTTGAATACTACCCTAAAAGCCAGGCGCGCGCCTACTATCTGCTGCGCCGTATTCTCGCCTAGTTGCGGCTGGAATATGTTGATTGACTGCGGCCAGCGAGACCACACGAGCCCGCGCAGTTGCAAATATGTATTTTCGGCAGCCATCAAAATGTTACGAACCAGGCGTACAGCGCGCTGGACTTCGAAGGATGCTTCCTGATCGCCCGGGGTATGGCCGCCGGCTAGAACATTCGCACTGCGACCGAATCCGTAACAGTCGATGTTATAGACTGCTTCGGTTTTTTGCCGCTCCATTACGTTACTGGCTTTCGGGTCGTAGTTCATGTTATCGACCCAGATATTGACTAGCGGGCTAGGGTCGAACCCGACTTCGTTCGGGTCGATAAACTGTTCCCAGGGGTTCGACCGTTCGGTAAAAATCCGGAGCTTCCAGTCGGCCGGATCCTTCGCGGCACCCGTGGCCAACGCCATCTGGTTAGCGACTTCCGCCACCAGAATAGCGGCGATTTGATCGCGGAGAATTTCGACGTTGTCCTGCTTGTCTATAAGCGTCGCCAGGACGGTCATACGGTATATAACTCCAGTAGCAACGTGACCAGGCCTAGCGCCCTGTCTGGGTTCGACTGGGCGACCTTGAAGGTATACGCGTTGCCGTTGATATCATCGAACGCCACAAGCCAGGGTTTACTAGCCGCGTCGGCGATTCCCACCGGTAAGCCTTTGCCTGGTAACGCTGCGGTTATTGCCGCGGTGCGTAGCGCTGCGCTCGCGAGTCGTCCGCTTACTGCTTGTCCCGTATCGGGGTCTATGACCTGGGCGATATCATCGGAAAAACCAGTAAGCGCCCCGACTGTTCCGTCGGGTGCTGTTAAAGTAATGGGCCAGCCGAAACCGGTAACGCCATCTTCCAGGATGGTAGCGAGGTCCTGTTCCGCTATCGTTCGGAGGCTCATATTCTACCCTTCGACCACGTAGCCGTTTTCGACTAGCGCTTCGAACGCCTCTTCGCCGCCGGCCAGGTCTTCGGGGACGATTGGCTCGCCAGGTCCCAGAATACCGCGTTTCGTGGTAAGTGCCTTACCTTCGGCGATAACCGGGATGCCAGGTTCCAGAGCTTCGACCAGAGCTTCGACGATCGGTTCGCGGTTCTTCAGCTCGCTAAGGGTTTCGGCCAGTTTGCTATTACTCATGCCGTCGGTATTAGGCGCGTCGACGCCCAATTTTTCGGCAGCATCGGTGATGGATTTTTTCAACTCTTTGTTGCTGGGCATAATCTCTACTCCCTATAAAACCAGGGGCCGAAGCCCCCGATTAGTAGCACCGGTTAAGGTTGGGTATCGATACAGCCGAAGCCGTCGATCTGTACGGGGATAAGCAGCGGCCGGCTTTCCAGCTCGCCCATGATCTGCTTGCCGTTGGGAGTAGCGTAGACGTTAGGGGTAACGTCGAAGCTCTCGCCGCGCGAAGACAGACGACCAGGCAGCAAACCAGCGACTCGGGGGTCGGGACCCAGGGGAAGCGGTACGCGCGCAGATGTCATATCTAGACGGGTGCGGGTCGACGTCATAATGACTTTGTCGGCCGCGACGTACAAAGTAGCGTTGCCAGTCTGCGGATCCTTGAAGGTTTCGGGGTAGGTCCAGATTTCGAACTCATACGCACCGACCCAAACGAAGCCGTAGAACGTCGCGCCGCTATCGGTCATTTCCGGGGCAATTTCGCCGATACTGATACGGCGGTTGTCCAAGAAGTCCTTAACGTTCGCGTGCTGCAGGAAATTACGCAGCGCGGTACTACCCATAACCAGACGATCGGGGTTGATCTTACCGTCCGCCCGGATAATATCGGCAAGCGATTGCAGATCAGCGATGGGATCCGACGCCGCGTTGTCCCAGGCCGTACCGACCGTCGGGAAGTGCGTAGCCTTCGGTTTGAAGTCAAGGTCGTAGACGGTATCGCCCGCGCTATTGGTAAGGGTTAGCTTACCGGTCTGCATGATTTGAGAAGCCTGCAATTCCACAGCGCGGCGGATTTTGTCGTCGATTTTAACGAAGCCCTGGGCCATCATGGCAACCATTTGGCTAGCGAAGTCCTGGAATGCTGCACTGAAAGGGTCAACGCCGGCCATGCGGTTAAGCAGGTCGCATACATTCAGGGGGAACGCTTCGCCATAGGCGGGCGGCTCGAATTCCTTGGTAGTGAACTCGTCGATGTCGTTTAGGTTGGGTCCGGTGCACTTCTTGATAGCGATGGCGACGTCTTCGCCGAAGCGCTGGATATCAATAGCGACCTTTTCGCCGTTATAGATGCCCCCGGGCTTGATAGTGAACATACGGGATAGGAACCCCATAGGTCCGCGCATTTGCGTAAATAGCTGTAGCCAGCCTTCGCGCGAGATTTCAACGGCCATGGTGGCGGCTCCTTATTGGTTGTCCAGCTCACCGAGCTGAGTAGTTGCCAGGGGAATGATACCGAAGTCGCGCAGTGCGTCGGCTTCTGCATCGGTGATAGCTGCGGCACCGTGGACGATCAGGTCCCCGCGACGTAGTCGACCGCTGATAATCGGGCGGACGGGGGTAGTACCAACGCCGGCAAAGACCTCTTCGTCGTGCAGTACCATCATGGGGATTTGAGCCCCGCCGGCACCTACGCGATCATATACGACAACGTCACCGTCGGCCGCTGTGATCATGGTAAAGAAGTCGGCAACCGCCAGATCGGTAGCGCCGTCGGTAATGGTGAATTCCAGCCCGGCCGCTTCGAACACAGTAGCCGCACCGGCGCCCGCGGTCATGATCAAATCGGACGCTACAATCGCGCCGTTGGGATCCTTAAGCTGCAGAATACCGCCGTTGGTTACCGCGGTGGTTACGGTAAGGACGTAGGTACCAACCAGGGGAACTACGGGGCCGGCGACCACGGTGGCCAGGGTAATGGTACCGTCGCCGGTGTTACCCCCGTCGGCCGCTTCGGTAATCGCGTCCAGCAGAGTCTTACGAGCCAGGACGGTACCCTTAACGTAGGTAGCCGCACCGGGAGCGGATAGGGTTTCGTCTTCGAAGACGGGATCCCAGATAACAACGCCGCGTGGCTTGTTATTGGTAATTGTCAAAGTTGCCATGGGTTACGCCTCCAATTCTACGCCACAGGTTGCGGCGGCAGCAGCGAGAATACCCGCGCCAGCTTCGGCTTCTGCGTCTTTGTTATCTTCTGGGGTCAAACCGTCACCGGCTTTTGCCCCTTTGTCGTCTTCCTGGCGGTTGTCGACGTCCCGGCGATTCATGCCGGCGGCCAGGTACGCAGCCTGCAGGCTGTTAGTCATGCCCGAACCGTCACCGATAGCAGCGACGGCGGTTTTCATATCGCCGGACGCTTCACCCATTGTAAGGTGTGCCGATACGCGGTCGCGTTCGTCCTTAACACCCTGTTCCGCACCCACTCCCACCGCAGCCGCGTACACTGCGGGGTGTTGGGCCTTTAGCTCTTGAAGGTCCATAGGTCCTTTCTCCGAGTCGTTCCCGCCTTTGTGGGCGGCTGGTTTAATATCGGCACTCGCAACAACGGCTAGGGATGGCTGGGCCACCGTTACCGCATCAATCATACCGCGCTTCAATGCTTCGCCGGCCAGGAGTGTAGCACCCTGGCCAAACTTAGCGTTAACTTCTTCGGGGGTCGTGCCGCGCCCTGCGGCGATGGCATCGACAAAAATTTCGTGTAGTGCGTCCAGTTCTTCCCGAACTGCCGCGACCCCTTCTTCCGTGGTTACATCGGGTCGCTTTTTCGGGGCATCCGTGCTGGTAATCGTAACGACGTCTTCGTCTACTGCGAAGCTGGCGACAATGCCGACGCTGCCGAAACTGGTAGCGCGGTTTGTCGCGGTAATCTTATCGGTAGAAGCCACAAGGGCGAACGCTGCAGACGCGGCCAGGTCTGATACGACCGATTCGATCGGTTTAGAAAACGCTTCGATAGCTGCGAGCGTTTCGAACAGGCCGGCGACGGTGCCGCCGGGGCTATCTACGGCCAGAACCACTTTAGCGATTGCCGGGTTAGCTTCGGCTTCGGCCAGGGCGTTGATAATTTCGGGGAACGTAGTATTACCCCCACCAAACAGCATGGCTAGGAAGTTGGGCTCCTTGGTTAGAACACCCTTGACGGTAATTTCGGCAGTATCGCCAGCGACCGCCATAATACGGCTGGAAGATTGCGCGCTAGCCGATCCGTGGAAGGCCATAAATTGCGATTGTTGTTCTGCGGTCGGAACAATGCCGGCGGCCTGGGCTTGTTCCAGTTGTCGCCGGATCCCTGCTTCGAGTAACCACCACATGTTAAATTCTCCTAATAACCGGCATCTTAGCGCAATTAACTGAGTGCTGCCAATAGTGCAGCGGGGACTAAGTTCGAATCGATCAACCACATGGAATATTCCGCCGATATATCGGTCGTAATCGCGTCGGGGGTGGCACTCACTTTCAATTGACAAAGCGGACCGGCCAGAAGTGGGACGATAAGGTCGGAACTGATATTACTAGTACCCGTACGCTGCAGACCGTAACGAATTTGGGTACGGAATACTTCACCAGGCTTACGAACGCGAAAGGCGAAAATGCCCGTAACCGTCGCGCCACCGGATTTGTTAATTGCGGTCGAATAGTTATTCACCAGTACGATTTTACCAGCCGGCACCACAAACATAGCTTGGGACGTCTGCTGGTCTTCGACGGTGATAAACGCGTAAACCCGGGTAGCGTCTCCCACTTTTTGGATAGTAACAGCGCTGGCCAGTTCGGTACTATCGGCGTTAAATGCGCGATCAACAGCCCGCCAGGTTCCCGGGATAGCAACCGCGCCACCCGCGCCACCGGTACCGCTTAGGGCTACCGTTTCAGTCTGGAAGACTCCCGCCGCGGTAAGGCCTTCGATAGTAATATTTTGGGCATCGGTACCAACGGCGAACATTTCGATACTATCGCCAGCATCGGACGGAAACAAGTAGATAGGCTGGGCCAACCCGTTCGGCCATACGTCAGTTTTTACTCCGCTACCCGCGTCCGGAACACTGCCGAATTTAACGTCCGGTTCTATTCCCGCCACGAACCCCAGCGACACCGCGTCCATATATCGACGCGCCGCCATTAATTCCTGGAAGAACTTTTTATCCGCCATCGACGGCGACCTCGGTAAGTTGGACGACCGCGTCGTCTAGTGCATTAATTGCCGCCGTTGTTTCTTGGCTGCCGAACTCCTGTTCCAGTTCCAACAATGGGCGCATTGCTGCGGCCTTCTGCTCGTTTTCCCGGGCAAGGCGTTTAATGTTCTTCGAATACTTTGAACCGTCTAACATACGGGCCTGTTTCGCGTTGGTGGACCATCCTTCGCTAACCAATAACTTAGCACCCTTGCCAGATTTAAGCATATCTGTAGACGGTTTAACGGATCCGTACCACTCCGTTGAAGTCCACGCGCCGAAGACGTCGTATTCCTGGGGGTTGCGCCAGGACGATAGCAGCGTCGGGGCGTTGATCTTACCGAGTAACGTTTCGCTAAGTAGCCATTCGTTATAAACCGGCGTACAGAACGTTTCGCCCCAGTCGGACCAGACTTTATTAAGGTAGATTTTGAATTCGTTAATGGCCGCCTGGCTGGCGCTGTAGTTATTCGAAAACGACAGGCGCAAAATTTCGGGCGGTATTTCATTGGCCCAGGCGATACCCTGGATAATCGCTTCCTCGAATGTCCCGAAATTTATATCGGTACCTTCGCCACCCTTAAGGACCGGTTCTTCGCCGACCTGCAATTCTTCGATAACCAGGCCTGGGATTTGTCCCGCCATGTTAAAGCTGCGCGTGGTACCGTCCCCGTCCGTTACGGTTGCCGAATCCTTACGGATGGCGCCGCCGGTAATGGGTAGGGTGCCCGGTTTGTCCTGGGTTTTCTTAATGAACATTGCCAGGATTGAATTGATAACGGCCTTTCGCTGCGCCGAATCCCGGTATCGATCGATTTCCTTAAGCGACTGCAGGACCAGCGATAACAGCGGTTCCCCGCGGACGGCGTCGAGCCGTTTGTCGGTACCATAAACCAGCCAGGATATACGGCGTCCGGATTTCTCGCCAACCGTGGGGAGTCGCTTACTACTTCCGTCGTCCTGGCGGACCCAATGGGCGACTACGCGCCCGACCGTATCCAATTCGACGCCGTGTCGTATCTCGTGACCCTTACGGAGCTTCTCCGAACCACCCAACGGGGTTTGGACCTTGCTACCACTTACCAGCTGTACCATGGGTAGTTTAGTCCGCTGGGACTGGCGTATCACAACCAGGACGTCGCCAGCGACCAGGGCTTCCATACGGGCCGCGCGCTGGATGGCACCCCAGCTATTAACCTGGCGCCAGTCGCAAACCTGAGGACTTTTACCCCAGATACCGAAGCGGTTTTCGACCGTTTCGGCCCAGTCTGCGAGACTATCTTCGGGTATGCCGATAATTTCTTCGTCGGGGGTGGCTTCCGGTGTTAACCCGGTGTTTATTTCATTCGTGATTAGCCGGCGGATAAGACCGCGGGCGTACAGGTTTTCGGTAAATAACTGGTTGGAGCGTTCGCGCAGCGTCCAATAGTCGGGCGTAAAAATCTTCGTAGCACCGAAGCCGCCGAAGAACTTATCGCCGTCGAAATCGGCCAGAACTTGCGGAGCCCCCAACGAGCCGACGCCGTGGGACGCGTTAAAGTCGGGGGCCAGCTCGCCGGAGTCGACCGGAATAGACGCGGCAGACTTCCCGAACTCGATACCGAAAATTTTTACCATCTTGGCCTCGCCGTTAGAGTGCCGCTACCGTTAAGGCGCGCTTCGAGCGTTGCGCAGCGGTTGTAAAGCGAATCGATGGTCCGCTGCAGGTCGGCCAGGTCCAGGCGCGTAACAGTTTGCCGGGTTTGTCCGGTATCAATCGTATAGGATTGGACGTTACCCGTAGCTAACGTCGTCTGGGCGGTCTCATACAGGACGATAGCCGCCTTAGTGGCGTCGATTCGAGCTTGTATAAACGCTGCATCCATGGGTTCGCCTTTGATAATTGGCGCCTGGCTTCTAACCGGGCTTGAAGGTTTCGCGATTTGTAGAGCTATCCCAACCTTTAAGCTACCAGCTCTAGGCTACAGAATAGCCCGACCTACCCCGCGCGCGCAAGCCTTCCGAACAAGTCGTCGTTTTCCGGCGCTTCGCAATAGGTCCAAAACTGATTCCAATCGACCGTTTCAAGTTCGAACGCCTGGATACAAACCGACCAGGCGAATATTTCTAC
>Ga0114923_10001183_pt1 | contig 18462 bp, 10 predicted proteins | sample SumtaG_FD_89578 | JGI IMG/M metagenome (GOLD analysis project Ga0114923, IMG submission 89578) | Deep subsurface microbial communities from Indian Ocean to uncover new lineages of life (NeLLi) - Sumatra_00157 metaG | ecosystem: Environmental > Aquatic > Marine > Oceanic > Sediment | place: near...
CAATAATATCGTCCCTGATTTTGCGGCGGCAGCTTTCGAATTCCGGTTCCGGGACGGCGAGGCGGAAAAGGAAATTCTCCAAAAAGTGGAGTCTATCGTTTCTTCCGTGACCACCCCCGGGTGTGGGGCTGCCTTGAAGACCCTTCACCGCAGACCGTGCATGGTTCAGGTCCCCGGGAGCGAAGATCTTGTCTCATCGCTCATGGATACGGCAGATGAACTGGGCCAGTCGGTGGAAACGGAGGAGCGGGGAGGGGCGTCTGACGGCAATTTCCTTTCCGAGATGGGGGTGCCGGTTTTAGACGGCCTCGGCCCGGTTGGGGATATGGACCATTCCGCTGATGAGTACATTCTGGAGAAGTCACTGTATCAACGAATAGAGTTAACTGCTCTACTTCTCGTGAGATTGGCGGGGATTGAGGGCTGAGAAGGAATCCAGAATCCAGAATAAGATCAAGGACTGATTAACCGCAGAGGTCGCGGAGGAACGCAGAGAAAACCTAAAAATAGGGGGAAACAGCGAATGTCATTGCGAGGCCATCCCCAATTTCGCAGGAATCTTGATTTCGGTGAAAAGCGGTAAAACTAATTTAACGCAGAGGACGCGGAGGGCGCAGAGGAAAACCTGAATCATGGGGGAAGAGCAGTTCCCATAAAGGCGACGTTTAATTCAACACAAAGTACACAAAGGAACACGAAGGGGAAACAGCGGTTCCTGTAATAGCGGCGATTTTCACCACGGAGCGACTGTGTTTCAAATCAAGCGATTAAATGCACATTCGATCCAGGGTTTTTGATCTCTGTTATTTGCATTCATGGCAGAGAGCATTTTTCTAAATCTTTTTGCTCTGACACCGGTTGAGCACCCAGGAGGTGGAAAGTGGGCTCTTCAGGAAAACCTGTCTTTTTTATTCAGTGTTTTCTACAAAGAATAAAATTAAACCACACCCCTCTGTTACCTATTGCCGGAATCTGCCCAGTCAGAAGATTGGTGAGATGAAAAAGCGCGCAATGAAACTCAGTATTCTCTGTTTATTAACATTTGTATCGTTTGTTCTCGCGAGTTGCGTAACAACACCCGGTGGAACTGGTGAGGATCCTATCAAATTTGTAGTCCCGGCTGCCCAAAAAGGCGGTGCTGACAAGCTGACAAGGTTCTGGATCGGACTTAATGTGAAAGAACAGTACACTGACAGAAAAATTAAGCCGGTGAACAAGCCTGGTGGCGCAGGTGGTATTGCCATGCAGTATGTGCTGAAACAGAGGGGCGATGATAATGTCGTATTGGCCATAAGCAACTTTTTTGTTACGACCCCCCTGTTCCAGAGCCTTCCTTTTTCATATCGAAATTTTACGCCCATAGCTTTATTGGCCAACGACAATTTTGTTATCTGGGTGCCTGTGGATTCACCTTGGATGACAGTTCAGGATTTCTTAGATGAAGCGAAACGGCGAAGCATTCAGGTTGGCGGAACAGGATCCAAACAGGAAGACGAGATCATTTTCAGGGGCATTGAGCAGGCAACTGATATAAAACCTTTTAAATATGTACCCTTCAAAGGCGGAGGCTCTGTGGCCAAGGCTCTCGTGGGCAAGCACATCGAAGCCTCAGTGAACCAGGTCAGCGAGGCCGGTGGATTCTATCCCGATTTCGTGAGGCCCCTGTGCATTTTACAGGACGACAGGCTGGATGTCGATGGCTACAGGGATATTCGCACATGCAAAGAAGATGGAATACCGGTCAGTTACCAGTATATCCGAGGTGTTTTCGCGCCGCCTGATATATCCGAGGAAGCCAGAGTTGAGCTGGTTGAACTGTTCAGGGACATCTCTGATGATTCGGAGTGGCACAAATTCACTGAAAAGGTGGGTATGAGGACTATGTTTCTGACAGGTGATGAACTAACGAAATTCCTTGAGGATTTCGAGGAGGTTAACAGGCGTATATTAAGTGAGCAGGGCTGGATCAGATAGAAGAGATTTTGCACTGACTTCACCTAAGTGTTCACCCTGCGAAACCCTGCTTGCCAAGCCGAAGCTTTGGTAAAATTGGCGATGCTGCCTGAAAAGGGCCGCACTGATTCCTTCCGCCGTCGCTCTCCGAGCTTTGGCGGACAGGCTGCGTTTAGGCTCTAGCCGCTTTCATAGAAAAAGCGCTTATTACTGGCTACTGGCTCCTGGGTACTGACTCCTATCTTTCCCCCCTTGCCCCTTCCGCTCGCCTGTTGTAAGTATTGACAGTGCTTTTTCTTGGATTTTGAATCTTGGATTATGAATCCTTTTGAATTTTGAATTATTGAGGAGTTTTCTTTGAGTAACGAAAAAACAACAGGAACTGACTTCATTCGTCAGATCATCGCCGACGATCTGGCATCGGGCAAGCACGACACAGTAGTTACGCGGTTCCCGCCGGAGCCCAACGGATTCCTGCACATCGGCCACGCCAAGAGCATCACCCTTAACTTTGGTGTTGCCAACGAAACCCCTGGGGGCAGCTGCCACCTTCGTTTCGATGACAGTAACCCCGAAACTGAGGATATGGAGTACGTTGAAGCCATAAAGCGTGACGTAAAGTGGCTCGGCTACGACTGGGGCGACAACCTGTTTAACGCATCGGATTATTTTGAGGAATTGTACGGTTTTGCAGTGGATCTGATTAAATCAGGCAAAGCCTACGTATGCAGTCTTACCGAAGAAGAGATCCGGAAGTACCGTGGAACGGTGACCAGGGCGGGGGATGACAGTCCCTACCGTGATCGTTCCGTGGAAGAAAACCTGGACCTGTTCTCCCGGATGAGAGCAGGCGGGTTCAAAGACGGTGAGAATGTCCTGCGGGCGAAGATCGACATGGCAGCGGTTAACATGAAGATGCGTGATCCTCTCTTATACCGGATCCGCCACGCTCCCCACTACCGCACCGGTGACGACTGGTGTATCTATCCCATGTACGATTTCACTCACAGCCTGTCCGATGCCATCGAGAACATCACTCACTCACTGTGCACACTGGAGTTTGAGAACAACCGGGAACTGTACGACTGGATCATTGATAATGTTCCTTCGCCGAGTAAGCCCCGACAGATAGAGTTCGCGCGGCTCAACCTGAACTACACGGTGATGAGTAAACGCAAACTGGTAGAGCTTGTAGATGGCGGCTGCGTGTCTGGATGGGATGATCCCCGATTGCCTACAATTGCCGGGCTTCGGCGCAGAGGTGTGACACCGGAAGCCATACGGGACTTCTGTGACCGTATTGGCGTAGCCAAAGCCAACAGCGTCGTGGATGTGGCTCTTTTAGAGCACAGCATCCGCGATGACCTGAACACAAAAACCCCGAGAGTAATGGGGGTTCTGGATCCCCTCAAGGTTGTTATCGTTAACTATTCTGAGGCGAAGCCCGATGATCAAACAGAAGAGTTTGAAGCTACTTACTTCCCGGACGATCCACCGAAGATGGGGACTCGTAAAGTGCCGTTCGGACGGGAACTTTATATTGAGCGGGCTGATTTTATGGAGGATCCGCCGAAGAAATTCTTTCGCCTGGCGCCGGGCAGGGAGGTTCGGCTGCGGTGGGCATACTTTGTCACCTGTGTGGATGTTGTGAAGAACGGAAATGGGGATATCGTGGAGGTACACTGTACTTACGATCCGGAGACCAGGGGAGGGGATGCTCCCGACGGCCGCAAGGTCAAGGGAACGATCCACTGGGTGTCGGCGGCCCACGCCCTTGCTGCCGAGGTGAGGCTTTACGATCGTCTGTTTACCGAGCCCAACCCGGATGCCGACAAGAATGTTGAGTTTACCGAGCACCTGAACCCTGACTCTCTTAAGGTAGTCAGCGCCCGGGTGGAACCCAGCCTGGCCACGGCTCAGCCCGGTGACCGGTTTCAGTTCGAACGCACGGGCTACTTCATCGCTGATCTCGTGGACCACACGGCGGAGAGACCGGTGTTTAACAGGATTGTGCCGCTAAGGGATTCATGGGGGAAAATTGTCGCCAAGGCGGCTTCGGAAGAGGGGAAGAGGGGAAGAAAGGAAAAGGGGAAAAGGGATGATCGGTGATCAGTGATCGGTAAGATCTAAAAACAAGAATGTAGAATGCAGAACGTAGAACGTAGAAAAAAAAGAAGCAGTTCCTTTTAAAGCGATGATTTTTGTACACGAAGTTCACAAAATTTCACAAAGAAAAAGAATTATATTTGTATCAAACCCTTCGTGTTCAGATAAATGGCGCACTTATCACAATCGCTTTTTCCCTTGGATCTTGGATCTCTTGTCACGGCGTAGCTGGTCGTGTGGCGTTAGTGAAGCCGGATGGATCTTGGATTGTTTGGCTTTTGAACCCGAAACCCGAAACCCGAAACCCGAAACCGCTACCGGAGGTAGCCCCTTGTACGAAAATTATCTCTACTTCAACTTTCTAATCTTTATCGCGCTTTCGATCCCCCTGATGGTTGCCGATGCCATGTTCGTTATGCATCTCAAACACAGGTACGGCCCGGCCTGGGAAAGCCTGGGCAAACCAGGGTATATCCTGAGTCCCAAGGTTACGAAAATGATCCGCGGCTTCGTCAAGCACGGAGACCACCCTATCCTGGAAGACCCTTACATCAAAAGGCTCACCGTCATCCAGAAGATCCTCGCACCCATGCAGACGGTTCTGTTTGTCTCGTTTATTGTGATTTTTGTACTCATGATAATCAGTAAATAATATTCAAGGTCTGGCTAAACGCAGAGTACGCGAAGGACGCAGAGGAAAACTTTAAGCGGGGGGGAAGCGAAGTTCCTGTGAAAGCGACTGGAGCTGAATTACCGCAGGGAACTTTAACTTAGCGACTAAGCGAACTGGCGGAGGGAAACTCCACAGATGTCATCGCGAACCATTAATCATGTGAAGCGATCTCGGTTCAAAACAATTCGATAGATACCATCTCTTACAACTTGCCGCGGTGAACCCGAAAGCGTTTAGACATTGAATCCACATCTATTACCTTCCTCAGTGTTACCATAAGCATGTTCCCGTAGACGTATTCCCAAAAACAGTATAGTGTTCATTTATGATCAAGAGCTTTCGTTGCCGGGATACTCAGCGTTTGTTTAATGACGATCCCGTTAAACGTTTTCGTTCGATTGAGCGTAGTGCCCGGAGAAAGCTCCTGATGCTTCACAGAGCAAGGGAACTCGATGATCTGCGGATTCCGCCAGGCAACCGGCTCGAAGCTTTAAAAGGGGATCGTTCAGGTCAGTTCAGTATCAGAATCAATGATCAGTGGCGGATCTGTTTCCGATGGAAAGCCGGAGACGCCCTTGATGTGGAAATAACCGATTATCATTAGTGAGGGACGTAAAATGTCTGAAAAACTGGAATTGATAACACCCGGTGAGATCCTACTCGAGGAGTTCATGGTACCTCTTGGGATCAGTCAGAACCGACTGTCCAGGGACATTAACGTGCCTGTGGGAAGGATCAACGACATCGTTCACGGACGCCGGTCCATCACCGCCAACACCGCTCTGCGGCTGGGGAAGTACTTTGGTATGACGGCGGACTTCTGGATGGGGCTCCAGGCCGAGTATGACCTTCGTCGGGCAAAGAGGGATTTCTGGCCCATGGAGAAGGATAAGGTGAGGAAGGCTCCGGCAGCTTAAGGGCAGTGGGAAGGCGGGGGAGAACGGTATCTAAGTATCTAGGTGTCGAAGTATCGAAGTGAAAACTTTATCAACAGTCATTCCGAGGTGAGTGAAATGAGGATTCGGAATCCAGGGGTAAACAAATTTTACTGTTAAAGCGACAAAAGCTGTATCTCGCGGAGTCGTCCTTCGACAGGCTCAGGATCCCGAGCAAGTGAAACGCGTCGAGGGGCAGGGAACGCAGTTAATTTTGAAATTATTGGGGTGATAATGAATTGCATTCCTTCCGGATTGACAGTCAGTAAAAAGGTCCTGTTGACAGGGGCTGGTTTTACAAAAGATTTCGGCGGCTTCCTGGCCAGCGAGATGTGGGCCTTTATATTCAACAACACTTCCCTCGACAATCATCAGAGGATCAAAGATATCCTGAGACATGAATTTTCCTATGAGTCTGTCTACCATGAAGTAATCGAGAACCCGAAATACGACAAGAAAGAGAAAGATGCCATTAAAGAAGCTGTAAAATCAGCGTATGGCAGGCTCGACGGGAGCATCAGGGGCTATCGAACTAGAAACAATCGTACTGCTGACTCCACCAGCCTGACCTCTTTTATTGGTCGATTCCATGACATGGTTAACTCAAGAGGTTTTTTCTTCACCTTGAATCAGGATCTGTTTGTGGAGCGGTATTGCAGCGAAGCCAATATAAGCACACCCGGTATTAGGCTCCAAGGCATCGAACAGGAGAATACAATACCTGAAAGTGATTATGAGCTATTACCTGGCGAGAGTAAGGTGTCTGATGATTTTAAGGAGGATTGTCCGTCAAATCCCCTTCGTTCAAACAAACTCCATTACGTCAAACTCCACGGTTCCTGTAATTGGAGAGATTCTGAAGGGGACTCGTATATGGTGATAGGGAAAAATAAGTCAGAACAGATCTCCCGGGAGCCGCTGTTAAGGTATTATTTCAAAATATTTCAGGAAGTCCTCTCAAAAGGAAATATAGAACTGTTTGTAATCGGTTATGGGTTCGGGGATGAGCACATTAACAAGGTAATCGTTGATTCCATCCGGGATAATGGATTGGCACTGCATGTCATGAATCCGGACCCTCCGGAAAAGTTTAAAAAAATTCTAACGGATGACAGCCCGCATTGCGAAAACCTTTGGGATAATCTCAGAGCCTATTACCCCTATAATCTGTCGAGAGTTTTCCCTCAAAACGACAAGGCAGTAGAATACGAGCAAATAATGAATAATTATTTCCAGTAGGAAGAAGGATGTTAGCAGGAAAGTAGGGTGTTGTTGGTCCCTCTGCTCCAAGTTTTCCTCTGCGTAACCCTGCGGGATGTGCGGCCTACCAGTGAGCCGCCTCTGCGTCCTCTGCGTTAAATGCTTTTGCCTCATTTGAGGAATTTACCCCAGATTTAGATTTATCCTGTGTAACCCTGTGGTGCAGCTTGGGAATGGCTGCGCTGTGGTAAATTAGCATTTGACTTTGTCTTTTCGCCAAGTCGCTCAGTCGCCCAGTCGAAGACTTCTGCTGTTCCAGCCTTTGTCGCTTTAACAGTAACTGTACTTTCCCAAGTTTAAAGGTTCCCTCCTTTTCCGAAGCCTGTCACGCAAGGCGTGATGTCACCGAGTCTCGTGGTTTTCCGATACTACTGGCTCTCGGTTCCAGCGTACCAGATACCAGATACTGTAACATCAACTTTGCCCCGACCTGGGGCATGCTATAATCAATTTCCAGTTTTGTGACTGTTTACCGGCTTGATATTTTCCCATTCATATGTGCACTATGCGATTCCAAAACTGCTTTCTAACCGCTTGAGAGTGGTCTTTTTTGTTTGTTTTAGCTTCGTAACACTCCGGGAGTTGGCCCGTGGGGGGAATGTTCGGAATCTCCCTGCTCCTGTCAAGGTCAACGACCTACAGTATATCCTGAGTATATCCAGGTTCATGTTTATGGAAAAAACAACAATGACACCTGTTTGAGATAAAACAGGGAATAAATCTGTATTTAATTGTGTATCAGGTTGTGAAGCACAGAAGAAACTTTACCACTTCGATTGAACGGATCAGGAAAGGGGAGAAGATGAGGATGTTGAAGCAAACATTAATACTAGTTTCCGTTTTAGTTATGGCTTCCGGAGGCATATCCCGGACAGGCTTTGCTGAAGAGTTTCCATCATACGAGAACCTGACGCAGACCAATGTGTCCATCGAGGTTGAAAGCGTTCACTTTCCAGGTGGCATCGATGAGAACGGACAACTCACAGGCAGGGGACTGGATTCGGTTTTAGTTAAAGCGTGCGGGAGCGGGTTCATTGTGGACAGCGACGGCACTATTGCAACCAACTACCACGTGATCAAGGGAGCGCAGAGGGCCTGGGCCATCTTTGAGGACGGTTCCAGATTCGAGATCAAACACATCAAGGTTTACGATGCGTGGGATGACCTTGCGGTTTTGAAAATGCAAGCCAACAAAAAGTTCCAGGCTGTCAAATTGGGTGATTCCGATTCAGCAAGGCCGATGGATAAGATCCTCGCGGTTGGAAACACTCTCTGCCAGAGACTCGCTGTCACGGAAGGGATCATCAACCAACTTCCTCTGGATGAAAAGACTAACGATATCTTTCGCATCCGACACTCCGCGACAATCGCACCAGGCAACAGTGGCGGAGCACTGTACAATGGCGAGAATGTTGTTGGTATAAATGTAGCAATCCGACCAGGATACAACATCTCCTATTCCGTTCCTGTCAACAAACTCAAAACACTTTTAACGGATGATTATTCTACAAATCATTACCTGGCCGATATTTTCAATCCGGATCTTGCTCTGGAGAGCAAGACCAAACAGGTTACTGCCATAAATGGGGAAATCAAAAAGAGAAAATCCAGGAAAGAACCCAGAACCTGGTCAACCGGCTATCAGCTATATCCCCTTACTGACTACCTGATAATGGTCAATAGTCCTGACAGAGACCTGACACTAGCCATTCAGGATGCCCAAGGGAATCTGCTCGGATACGGCAACTCTGAATTCATTGGTTCCGAGGGTATCCTTCTTTCGAGCGCATATTATCAGGATGTATATATCACTGTTTTAAACTACAAGAAGAAATCCGCGAAATTCGGGGTCGAAATTTACACCATTACATGGTGAAAGGAGGTCCGATATGAATACCGGACATAAAATTCTAGTTATCGTAATGATTACCTTGCTTACACTATTGCCGGCCGGATTCGCTTCAGCTGGTGATGACCTGGTTCTGCCGGATAAAATCGATCTCACTGGAAGCACGATGAATTTCGATTCTTCCCAATTTCAGGCCTCCATCAATTCGGACGAAAGCCTGGGCAGCCTTGCCTTGCAAAACACATCAATAGATGAAGGAGCCGTCGAATTCGGGTTTGCCGCCAAATCGGAAGAGGCAAAATTCTTCATCATCGGAACCCTCTTTTCCGAGTCTCTCGCTTACCTGCGCGGTGGGAATAATCAAATGGCCGTCAACAGGTTAAAAGCAATGGAGAGAGAGTTTATCGAGATCGGCGTGACCCCTTCCCTTTACAACTACATTACTAAGCTGAGGAACATGGTTGAGACCGAGCGTTATGAAGGCAAAGTAATCACTGAGATTTTCTCTCTTTTTCAGCCCTTCTTCGAGGATTTTGCCAAGGGTAGGAATGATGACAACCGGCTCCTGTTCCAGACAGGGTCCTGGTTGGTGGATATGAGCCTTGCGGCCGCGTCAGGCAACAAAGGTCTCCTTGTCCAAACCGAGAAACTGAAGTTCCTTTCTGAGGAGATGAAGCGGATGGATGCCCCCAAAGGGGTCATAGACGCCCTCGCTGACATTACCAATATCAGCGCCAAGAAGGAAATCGAGGATCGTGACACCAAGAAGGTTCTTAAACTTGTCAAGAAGATGCAGAGTCTGCTTGGTTGATGACTTGGTAAAAAGTCAGCAACGCGTCCCGGGCGGGGCGCCCAAATCAATGACTGGTAGTATAATTCATTGATTTGTGAGGAAAGCGAAAATCACGCTTTTCGCTTTCCGTAGAGCAAAAAGACACGAATGGACTTTTTGCGACCCTATCAAAATGATGACTTCGTAAAAAGTCATCAACGCGGCACGGGCGGGTCGCACAACCAATGACTGGCGATGCCAGTCATTGGTTTGTAAGGAAAGTGAAAATGACATTTTTCGCTTTGGGTGGAGTAAAAAACCACGAAGGGAATGCTGTTATGAGGCCCAGGATCATCCCATTCCTTGTTCTCTGTGTTATGGCTCATACAGTTGGATACGCACAAGCTGATAATCCCAGGGAACGCCTTGATTACTGGCAGAACAACTTTGAGGAGTTGACTGTTGAGGAGGACCCCAGGGCAGGGAAGGCCCATGATATTTTCAACCGTCTTTTGCGTGTCGCGGGACAGCGGCCTGGTGTTGTCCCGAGACTTTTTATAGCGAAAAGCGAATCCTCAAATATCCCGCTTGCCTTCGCCATACCCGACGGTGGGGTTGTTATAACCAGGAAGATCCTGAACATCTGCTATATGGAGGAGAGTATAGGGGACGACCGTCTTGCTTACGTCCTGGCCCACGAGATCGCACATCAACTCAAGGATGACTTCTGGCATATGAAGTTTTTCCAGGCTGTTGAACTTTCAAGGGATGACGAGAAGGATGACAACGAGCTTCTCGAGGAAATCCGCGAAATTGCCGGCGAAACCGACAAGGTACTGGCCAAAGAACTCCAGGCCGATGAGCATGGCATTGTCTATGCCTCGATGGCGGGTTTTGACACAAACGCCATCATAACAGCGGACGACAGTGTCAATTTTTTTGAGTTCTTCTACCGGGCTCTCGATCCCACCAATGTAAAGGGTGTTCCAAAAGACTCAACCCACCCGACTCCGGGGCAGAGAGCACAAACCGTTAAGGCCCGTCTGAGACAGGTTGTCGAAAAGGCAGAACTGTTTGAACTCGGGCTTCTTTTCTACCAGGCAGGGAGACCGGAAGAGGCCGCGTTGTTCTTTGGTGAGTTCCTGAGATTCTTTCCAGGCAGGGAAGTCTACCATAACCTGGCCGCAAGCCATCACCTGATCGCCCTGAAACACTACCGCAAGTGGAAGGGAGAGGATAAAGGATTGTTCTTCCGGCTCTCCCTCACGGTGGCTACGGAAACCAGGGCCAGTAAGATCCAGTTGAGAGGTGGTGCCAGTGGTAGCGACAACCCGGACGAGAGACTCTTCAAAGAACACCTCGAAAAATCGGTCGCCCACTATAAAATGGCCATTTCGCAGGACCCTGCTTTCATTCTCTCCTACAACAACCTGGGGAGCGCTCTTCTCCTACTGGATGAGCCCTACAAAGCCATCGGGACCTTCAAGGACGCGCTTAAAATAAATCCGGAGAACGCGGAGGTGATGAACAATCTCGGTGTAGCTTACTATCTGGCCGAAAACCCCTCCAAGGCTGAACAGACACTAAACAAGGCGTTAAAGCTGGACCCTTCCTTCAACCTTGTCCTTTTCAACCTGGGTAAGGTCGCCTTCGACGAAGACGACAGAGAATCGGCCGAGAGATACTGGGCAGCTTATCTCAAGACCGATTCGTCTAGCCGTTGGGCTATCTACGCCAGGGAATCTCTCTCCATTGAAGAACATTATAAACCTGCCGCAAAGCCTGACGTCACAGAGGCTGAGAACATCTTTGGCATTGAAGCGGGATCCTGGGAAGATGAGATCCCCAACGATTGGTCTTCCGATCAGCTTGTTAAAAAGTTCTCTGTTCAGGAAGAGGCCCACCTGATGATCCAGTATGGGAACGGCCTTCTAACTGTCTGGCAGGACGATGAACTCCTGATCGCCCTCACGCCGGAAAACTACGAGGGCCAGAGCGCTGGGGGGATCTCTCTCGGCAGTACGGAGAATGATCTTCATGACAGGTACGGGCCGCCCATCAGATCCATCGACATGTCCCAGTGGGCCAGTTGGATCTATCCGTCACAGGAGGTCGCCTTCCAGGTCCGAGGCGGCAAGGTTATTTCCTGGATGATCTACCTGGAAGACTAGGAGCCTGTCGGACAATCGACACAGACTCCTAGCAATAGTTTTTCGAAACATCTTTTAGTCTGAAAAGAGGCAAAAATTAGAGATTTCTTGTTGATTCGGTATGAAAACATGCAGCCTTGTTGTCTTCGCCAATAGTTTCTGCTCAAAAAAAAAAGCATTTCGAAAAACTTACAGTCACGCCAGCCGTGTGATCGGTATAGTCCGATGACGGTGGTTTCCGGAATGACGGGATGGGGGGTTGCCTTCTCGCCCAAGCGCCCATGCACCCCCTCTCCCGCTCCTTGCGTCGCTTGCTTTTGGTTTTGATGAAAATCCTTGTCAAAACCAAAAGGTTGGCAGGGAAAATGCTCCCTTCGAAAGATCTACTGACTTCTGACTTCTGACTTCTGACTTCTGACTTCTGGATTCTGAATTCTAACCCCTGTTTTTCGCCCTCCGCACTACGCACTGATCATCTCCAGTCCCCCCTTAAGGTAAACGCGGACCAGAAGAAGGGATGCTCGTACTTTTCCTTAAGCGATCGCTGGGCGGAAGACAGCGCTGCCGCCTTACCTTTGCCCCCCAGGTACTCCGCGTAAAAGGAATCCATCAGAACAGCCGTCGATTCGTCCGAAACCGACCAGAGAGTCGCCAAAACAGAGGGAGCGCCCGAGAAAATAAAAGCGTTCTCAAGACTCACTACATCATCACCGGACAAAACCTCCCCGACACCCGTTTCACACGCTGAAAGCACAGCAAGATCAACACCGCCTAACGGAAAACCCCATATCTCCTGGACCGTCACCTTGCCGTCAGACATCAAAAGGTAACTGCGGGTAGAGTCCACAGCATCGAACACTCCATGAGTCGACAGGTGAAGGACCGAATACCCCGAGATCTCACTTTCGATGACACCCCTTTTCGCCTCTCCCTGGCTGAAGACCTTCTTCTTACCGAAACGACCCGAGATATTTTCCACTTCAGCGTCGGCGTACTCCAGCGTCCCGTCAGGGTTGGCCAACGCCAGCAGGGACCGCTCGCCGGTATTCCCCTCACCCCTTTGCATCGCCACACCCAAGATCGAGGTCGAATTGACGTAGAAAAGATCGTACCGATCTACAAAGTACTTCCCTTCGCTGTCCACGAGAGCTCCGAAAGGCACCTGGTGGAGAAAAGCGTTGGGAAAAATACCTACTACCTTTTTTCCGTCAAGTTTGCCCGACTCCTCAACAGGGGTGATGAGCATCTCGTAAAGGTCCGCTCCCAGCTTTAAAGTCCGCTTCGGACTCTTCCCCTCGGCACCGGAAAGGACAGCCTTTCGAAAGGCCCGGACTCGCTTTTCCAGGGCGGCCCTCTCCACAGGAATCTCCACGATGTCCATGTCAAAGGCGCCTATGGTAAACACCACAACACGATCGGTCAGGAGGAGGTATTGAAGGAGAACAGTATCTTCAGGGAGCTTCTCCTGGACACGGGAAAGCTCTAAAGGCGTCGCACCCATGAGCATGGCAACATCCGGGTGAGTCCTCTTTAACTTCGTCACATACACTTTCAGTTCACGGCGCTTCTTGTTTCGTTCCACTTCCAGTTCCTTTAGCTTTTCATCCCCCCTCACAGTAGTCCGGCCCTGTCCCTGAACCTCCCTCGCCCGGGCCTCTATCCGACGTGACAGATCCTCGATATCACCCTCGATCCCCCGGTAGCCGGCCACAGCCATCTGCTTCTCAGGGTCGGCCAGTTTCAGGTTCATTCTCCTGTTGATGTACTTGGTCCTTCTCAGGGACAACTCCTCAATGAGGGTCTGGGAACCTTCGTAGTCACCCTCGGCGATCCGTTGGCGGGCAAGGGCGATATAACGTTTCTCCTCGCTTTCCATCTGAACGCTGTCTGCCGTATCATATCCCCTGCCCCGCTCTACCGCCTTGGTCAGGTTCTCCTTGCCCAGTTCCACCTGCAATATCCCCAGGCTCGTGCGGACCATGGCGGTAAGTTTTGCCATTTTTTCCCTGGAGACGAACCAGCCGATCGACGGTCTGATCTCTTTCCTTTCCAGGAGATAAAGGGCTTTTTCAAAGGCGGTAACAGCGGATTTTTTGTCATCGGCTACGGAGAGAATCTCACCCTTCAGGTAAAGGGTATACTCTTCGAAAAGGTCCCTGTTATCTTCCCGTTCTTTTTTAGAAACGTATTCAAGCAGTTCTTCGGCCTCGGTTATTGTATTTAAGGCCCTCTTGGTTTTTCCCAGCTTCAATTGGGCGTGGGATTCCAACCATAGGGAGAAAATGCCCAGAGCTGTTTCGTTCATCGGATCGATCTTTTTAAGCGCTGTCTCGGTCTGTTTCAACTGGTCCTCATAACGTCCTTCCTCCCTTGCCTGAAGAGACATCAGATAATGCCCCCGAGCGCTCACGACAGGGTCTTCTGAGTCCGTTATGGCCTTGAAGTCCTCGGGAAAGACGATATTTTCCCTGACCTCCCTGAAAATGTGGATGCCGCTGAGGTGGCCTAAATACCCGTAGATGAATTTGGCATCTCCCAGTACGGCCATGGCAGCGATCGCCTCCTCCTGTATTTTCCACCCCACACTTCCGATAAAAACCGTTCTCAGGATAGGGATGGCCCTCGGATCTCCCAGTTTTGCCAGTGCCACTGCCGCATGGAGACGGACACTTTTTTCCGGATCATCCAGAGCTCCGGCCAGCAGGTCCGAAATTCTGTCGTCGTCCATCTTCCTGAGGATATCGGGAATCTCAGCACGGATGACCGGATCCGGATCATTGGCAAGCACAACAGCCAAAGCTGAAAAAGCCTCCTCACCACCGAACTCTCCCAATGCCGCCGCCGCATCCCTTATTGCCCAACGTTCGGTATCCTGCAGCATTTTGACAAGGTGTGGGATTGTGGCTCGGTCGCCGATTTTTCCAAGAGACTCGGCGGCTGCCATCCGCACGCTGGTATCTTCATCACTCAGGACCTTTACAAGTGCTGAAAGCGCTTCAGGATCCCCGATCTCGCCAAGGGCGTCGGTTGCCCAATAACGAACCCACATGGACGAATTATCCAGGGTCCTGATCAGGGCGGGGATTGCCGTACTGTCGCCGATCCCGCCCAAGGCGACTGCCGCACTGGCTATCACCCAGTTTTTTTGCTCTGGTTGATTCAACGCCTCGATGAGATCGGGAACGACGCTTCTGTCACCCAGGTCTTTCAGAACCCAGGCCGCAGGGCTCAAGTTACCTTCGGCCCCCCTAAGCATCTCCAGAACCAGCGGAACTCCAGCCTTGCTTCCCAACCGGACCAGAGCAAGTCCCGCCTCTCTCCGGACATAATTCTCGCTGTCTTCCAACACCTTTTCCAGAGCGGAAACAGCGGACCTGTCTCCAACTTCACCGAGAATGAGGGCTGCCAAAGCCCTGTTTGAAGGATTTTCATCCTGAAGCATTTCGACGAGCTGTCCGGTAATGCCTTGGTCCGCAATATCCATCAGGGCGCGTGATGCAGTTTTTCGGACATTCCCATCAGGATCTTTCAGAGCTTTCAACAGAAGCTTGGCCGCTTCGGGACCTCCAATATTACCAATGGCATGCACCGCACTGTATCGGACAGTTGGATCCGAGTCTTCCAGAAACTCCGAAAGGACAGGGAGAACCGTTTCATTCCCGTTCATTCCCAAAGCATATAGTGCCGCCAAACTGACGCCAGGGTCAGAGTCATGGAGCAGTTCGATGAAAAACCGGAAAGCGGCCTTGTCCCCCAGTACTGCGAAGAAGGTTATCCCGTTTTTTCTCTGATGCGGAGACGGGTGCTGAAGAAGTTCCATGGCCAAGGCTTTGGCTTGTTTTTTACCCTTGATATTTTCCATGATGGTCAGAAGTCCCATAGCGGATTCACTATCAGACGGATTGAGACTGTAGGCTCGTTCCAACAAATTATGAGCTTTTGGAAGGTCATTCTGGTTTATATTGGCCTCGGCGAGACCAACAATAGCCGTTATAAGGAACGGTTTTTTTCCAAGCGCTGTCTCAAGAGTTCTGATGCTTTTATCGGTCTCTCCTCGTATTAAATAATAAAGACCCAAATCTGCCCATCCCTCGGCAAAATCAGGATCAGTTTCGATAGCATCCACTAGTGAGGCCTCGACATCAGCCATATCCTCTGGTCGTTTTTCGATAATACTCGTGAACAGGTTGAGATACCCGATGGCGTGGGCCTTAAGTGCTTCCGCGGATCTAGTTTTAATGCTCAGGACTCTTTTTCGTTCCTTTCTCGAAACTTGTTTACCCAGACTTTTTGTGATCTCAAGGACCATTTCGGAAATTTTTTCCGGAAGTTTGTCGATGGTCGACTCTGCCTGCCCTTTCGCCACAATTGTCATGGCCTGGATGTCCATTACCCGCGCCTCGATCACCACCTGGTCGTCATCCATTCTGTATTCACCGATCCATCCCAGATCGATCTCAAGCCAATCGCGGTCAGAGACCGCGGAAAGAAATTTCTCCTGGTTCTGTACATCTGCCATCGTTTTCCAGATATACGGTGAGGTATACTCTTCAAAAGCGCTGATGTAGCCCAGGTCCGTATAGATAGAATTCTGAAGACTCCACGATATCCAGTCAAGGGAGGGATCTCCCGTAGTGTTTTTAAACAGACTGACCGCCGCTCTTTGAGTAGGCTCTCCTTCAGGTTGTTTTAGCAGGGACGGCCCTTCAAGAGCCTGGACCGTGGATGGTGCGGCAATGATAAAAAGTAAAGCTGCAATGGTCAGCAAAGTGAAAACTTTTTTCATTCTTATCTCCTTTAGGTATTATCGAACTTGAGTGTTACCGTTCAAGGTTGATGACTTCGTAAAAAGTCATCAACACGCCCCGTCGGGGGCGCCCAAATCAATGGCCGGCAGTGTATGTCATTGATTTGTAAGGAAAGCGAAAATGACACTTTTCGATTTCCGTGGAGAAAAAAGCCAATAATGGACTTTTTGCGGCCCTATCAAGGTTCATCGTAAAATGAAACTTCCAGCCGAACGGTTGACCTGCTAAAACCGGCCACATGTCTTTGTCATAATACAACTATGAGGATAGATTTATTCCATGTGAAAGAAATTCGCTGATTTGATGTTGGTGTGTGAAAATCGTTGATACGTAAAATTTAAATAATGGACAACTGACACCCTCATCACGAGGATGCAGCATCTGTAACAGGGATGTCAAGTTTGTTACTTGTGGGTTTGTGGTAGTCAGGATTCTACCTGGAAGTGGGAATTAGAAAGGCACCTGGAGCCTGTGGGACTGTCCATTTCAGGCTCCTGGGAGTCTGTCTTTAACCGAAATGGCGCCGATCGGCGACCAGGGTTTCATGTCTCATGTCCAGGTTTTACCTCGACACCTCGTTACCGCTCTTGCCCCTGGTTCCTGGGTACTGGAATCTGCTTTTTCGCACCCCGCACCCCGCACCACGCACTGATCTATCTACTGGCTCCTGGGTACCGGGTACCGGGTACTGTTTTTACGATTTTGCCTCGATCCAGTCGCGTGCAGCCTGGATCCGCTGCAAAGTCTGCTCCTTCCCAAGCACTTCCATCACCTCAAAAAGTCCAGGGCTGTCCTTGCTGTAGGTCAGTGCTATGCGAAGCGGCTGAGCGAGGGCTTTAAGCTTCAGACCTTGCTCCTCAAGCCACGTACGGATCTCGCTATGAAGGGTCTCATGGTCAAAGGGAGTCACCGTAGTAATAAACTCTTTGGCCTTTCCCAGTAGCGGTTCGATCTCGAGGGTGAGGAACTTCTCTGCAGGCTCCGGTTCGTACGCCAGTTCCCGGAAATAAAACTCGGCTTTTTCCGCCATCTGCACGAGAGTGGTGGAGCGTTCCCGGAGGGTGAGGACTACCTTGGTGAGCCACTCCATGTCCGGGGTCTCTTCGATTAATTCCTCCTTTTTCAGAAAAGGTACCAGGCGCCGGGCGATCTCCTCTGGAGGCACGACCTTCAACCACTGGCCGTTGAGCCACTGAAGTTTGTCATGATCGAAGACCGAGGGGGATTTTCCCTGGTCGTCAAGGGACCACAGTTTGATCATCTCATCCACACTGAAAATCTCCTGGTCTTCGAAAGACCAACCGAGACGGACCAGGTAATTTAGGATGGCCTCCGGCAGGTATCCCAGCGCCTTGAACTCGTCCACGGCGGCGGCGCCGTGGCGTTTGCTCAGCTTCTCCCTGTCCGGACCAAGGATAAGGGACATGTGACCGAACTTGGGTATTTCGTATCCCAAGGCATGGTACATTTGGATCTGGCGGGGCGTGTTTGAAAGGTGGTCCTCACCCCGGATGACATGAGTGATGCCCATGAGAGCGTCATCCACGACGACGGTAAGGTTGTAGGTGGGGCTGCCGTCGGTCCGGCGGATAATGAGGTCGTCCATCTGGTCCTCTTCGAACATGACCATCCCGCGGATCATGTCGTCGACAAATATCTGTCCTTCCTGGGGGGCTCTGAAGCGTATAGTGTGTTCCCCGCCGATTTCACCCTCCTCAAGGTCTCTGCACTTGCCGTTGTACTTTGCAGCTGTACCCTTGAGCATGGCCTCTTTGCGGCTGACCTCCAGCTCTTTGGCTGTGCAGAAGCACCTGTAGGCTTTCCCTTCCACCAGCAGCCGGTCGATGTGCTCGTTGTAAAGATCAAAACGTTCGGTTTGCCTGAAGGGTCCCTCGTCCCAATCCAGTCCAAGCCAGTTGAGGCCGTCCAGGATCCATTCGATGGCCTCGTCGGTGG
>Ga0114923_10001184_pt1 | contig 18461 bp, 19 predicted proteins | sample SumtaG_FD_89578 | JGI IMG/M metagenome (GOLD analysis project Ga0114923, IMG submission 89578) | Deep subsurface microbial communities from Indian Ocean to uncover new lineages of life (NeLLi) - Sumatra_00157 metaG | ecosystem: Environmental > Aquatic > Marine > Oceanic > Sediment | place: near...
AGAAATTTTCGCGAAAAATAGCGAAATTTTCTTTTGACCTCAAGTTTCAAAATCCAAAGTTTGAGGAGACAAAAATATAGCGATTATTTTTTTCACTTTTTTTAGTGGCACTGCGCTAAGGAGATGGGGTGGTAATAGGGAGGATAATTTATTATTTTTTAGGGGAGGAGGAAAATAAATAAGAAAAAGAAAAAAAAAATAATGGAAAAGGGGATGAGTAGTGAGGAAATTATTCAATTGTTCAATAGTTTAATAGACATTACCAAATTGTATCGTTTGACAAAATGCTCGCTTAATTTTTTATCTATGTTTTATAAGAATTGTAACGATATAAAAAAATTCATTTCTGAATTGTCCAACATATTTATGAAAAAAGAACCAGTATTTTATTTATCACATGAAAAATTTTATATTATAGGAAATAACCAAAATTATGGATTTTATATACCAATAAAACTATTTACAATTTATGAATTAAAATTGCTCTACAACATAATATATAAAGATAAACTTATCATTGAAACTACAGGATTTGATCATATACACATGACACTAAAACATCCTATAAAATTTCAACTATCAAAAAAAACTAGATTAAAATTATTTAATATCAATATACAATGTTTAAAACACCATTTCAAATTAATAAGCGAAAATATAAATGTATTAAACTTTATAAATTTATCAATTAATAAAATAATTGAGTCCGATCTCTCATAAATTTAAAAATAATAATTAAAAAAAAAAAAAAATAATAAAAAGATATAAAATGAAAAGAAGATTTATTACGGAATTACCAAATGAACTTCTTGGATATATTTTAAAGCACTTATGTTCAGTAAAGGATATATTTTCAGTCATGCTTTCGAACAGTGCATTTTACATATTATTTGAAAAAAATAGTTTGAATTATTCTACTTGTGATAATGTCAAGTTTCAATTTGGAACCACTCCAAAAACCCCTAAACATTATATATCAACACTTTGTTTTAAGAAAAAAATATTAAAAAATAATTTTATTAAAACTTATCCTTTGTTAAAAGAGATAATTATTAGTGGAAATAAATTGGTCAAAGATGAACACTTCAAACATTTTCAAGGAATACATATTACGTATGAAAGGATGTTCTCAATATACAATTAGTGATAAGGCTTTCAATTACTTGAATGAAACAAAGAAATTGGACATGTCATATTGTAACCAACTAACTATAACTGATAATGCATTTAAACCATTAAAAAATATAGAATTTTTAGACATTACTTGTTGTCATCAAGAAACAATTACAACCAAATTATTTTCTTATATCAAAAATGTTAAAGATTTAACAATCAATGGATGTTATCAATCAAATTTAAAATCGGAAGGTTTAAAACATTTGGACCGTCTTGAAGAATTATATATATCAGAATCATTTGATGATAACGATATTATTGAAGGATTTGGGAAGAATTTGAAGTTTTTAGTCATCTTACTTACAAATTTCAATTACAAATCATTCTTTGGGTTAAATAAGTTGCAAATACTATGTATTAATCAAACCACTGCTATTCTAAATGATAACATGTTCAAAGATTTAATTTCATTGAAATCCTTAACGATAAATGGGATTTGTAGTATAACTGACAAATATTTTATACACTTACCAAAATTAATTTATTTATCCATGGAGGATTGTAATCAAAATGAAATCACAACTAAAGCATTTAGCTACTTACCAAATTTGATTACACTTGTAATGATTGGTTGTAACCAAATCACTATAACAAAAGATGTATTTTATCATTTGAAAAAACTCCAGGTTTTACATTTATCAACAGGAAACCCCAAATTATTTGATTTGATATGTTTTAAAAAATTAAAAGATCTAGAAGAAGTTTTTATTAAAAATTTAGATAATATAAAATTTGACAAAGATTTGTTGGAATTTTTCCATACATTAAGAAGTTTCAAAGTTTCTCAATAAAAAATATATATTTTATTTTATCAAATATTTATCATTTTGTAATTCATAATTTCTTCTCAATCCTATTTTTTGACTAAAAAACCCCCTTATTTTTTTGCTGCAAAATAATTCAAAAAATAAAGCAAAACAATAATTGTATTTTTGGTTATACCAGAAAGGACATTCTATCATTTTATGGGTAATAATAGCACCGGTATTCCATATACGGAATAACACTTCAAAATATCCAATATCTGTATAAACGTGAGTATTTATAATTTGTTCACCAAGATTTCGAATATTAAGATAAATTCCTTCAGTATCAGATCCTTCTTTATAGTAAAGTTTTTTAAAACACAACTCCACATTGTTTTTGTCATCTCTACATGAAAAATCGATGTCCCCAAAATTATTTTCAAACAAGTTAACCTGGGTTCCCCTTGTTTCAAATTTTTTGTCGTTTTTTTTCCGTTTTTTCCTTTTCCTTTTTCTTTGTTTTACAAATTCTTTACCTCGTTTCCTTTTCAATCGTTTTTTAAAAACTTTTTCCTTTTCAATTTTGTCTTCTTCTTCTTCAATTTCTTCTTCTTTAATTTCTTCTTCTTTAATTTCTTCTTCTTTAATTTCTTCTTCTTTAATTTCTTCTTTAATTTCTTCTTCTTCTTCGCTCATAAATTAATTTTTGGAAAAAATAAATAAATTAATATAACATACAATTTTTAAATTAGTTAAGAACAAGAAAAAAAAAGGTCAAATTTTTAAACTGTGAATTTTTATTTGATGTGAATTTCACAGTTGTGAAATCCTCGGAAAAAAAATAATTTTCGATCGATAAATATATATTTTTTAAAACCGAATGAGGGAGGCACAAAACAAAAATAAAATAAAATAAAATGTCTGAATCTGTTAAGACCAATTCATTAATTGATGTTGATGAGAAAGATAAACAAATATTCGTTAATTCATTTATTGATAGGATTTTGTGTGTTAAAAACGCAGCTTTAGCAACAGAAATACAGTTATGTGGGTTGATCCATCGAATAACGAAGATTTATATTTGTGGTATTCACAAGACGGATACAGTTTGCTATGTCTTATTCAAAGATGTTAATTCTTGTTTAGCAGCAATAAAGGCATTTAGTGAAACCCGCTCCCCCCCTGTATTAAACAAAAGGTTTATTTACTTTGAGAAATTCACGTTCGATGTTATTCTTTTCACGTTTAGAAATATGGATGATGTGTTTCTAGTTAAAGACTTCGAGACAGATTCGTATTATGCTGAGCAGAACTATTGCAAAGTTGAAGTTAAAAATGAAAAATTAGTTGAACAGATAAAGGCGCTCAAGGCAGAACTAGCTAAATTGAAGAATACTATGAAGAAACATGCTTACAAGAAAAGAAGGGTTGAATCATCTGCTAAAGAAGGAAGAATAAAGAAGTTTGAAGAATTGAGGGAAAAATGTATTCAAGAATTAAAGAATTTTAAATTTTAAATTTTTTTCCTTCTATCACTCTTTGTTAAGGTTGAGTATAGTAACTCGCAATTTTTTTTTTCAATGATGTCCATCCCAATTTCAGTCTAATCCTCCCATGAAATCACTGAAATTTACCACCCCTTTACTAATCCAAAAATAGATTGGCCGAAGTTGGCCGTGTCACCCCGTTCCAGTTTGGAATTGAAAAATTAACACAATAACAGAAGAACAACACCTATGAATAACGCTCTCAAAGTCGACAAGCAACTAATATTTCGTGTTTTCAAAACTTTTACTGGCGGGTGCACAACCACCGAGTTGACAAATGCCATACAACGGCTCGTAGATAACGGGGAAGCCAAAATCAGCTTCAAGAGTAGTTTGAATAATTTTGTTTGCAGTCACATGAGAAATACCTTCTTGAAGAATGGAGTGGTCAAAAGAAAATTGAAAACAACATCAACTCGAAAATTGTTTATTTATTATCTTTCCAAAAAAAGAAAATTCAATAAAATTGCACGAACAACAAATAAACAACCAAAGAAAAGGAGAAGAAAGAAGAAAGAAAAAAGGAAAATCCAAAACCCGTACAATGCTAGTCCTTGGGTGATCACATCTTTGAACGATGAAAAAATAAAAATCAACACCATTATTGGTGCAAATTGGTGGTCAACAGTTAACATCGTATCGTACAAAAGTTCAACAATACCAAGTAACGAGAAAATGTTCAACTCGTTGTTGAAAATGCTCGTTTATGCGTTGCCAGACGAAGGGAATAAAGAGGATTTTCGAGATCATTTAATAACTGGAACGAACCTTATTGTTTTAGAAATAAGCAGTGACAAATTTGATGACACTCTTATTAGGCCAATTTCGTATGTCAAAAATAATAGGTAAGAGGAAATTGAATAAATAACAATAATATATTAGATTGGTTGTTCCGCTTGGATTTATTCTGTATAAAACCCACGAAAGGCCACAGTTCAACGAAGTTCAATTGTTAGCAACAAATTTGCAAATAAAGTACATGTTTGAATTCACAGGAATTGGTACCTTATTGTTGAATGAAGTAAAGAAGATGAAAATACCAATTTGTTTGTACTCAGATCCTGGTGCGGTTAACTTTTATATGAAAATGAAGTTTGTTAAAGTGAAGGATAGAGCAGTTTACAATTTTTTCAAAACTCTTTTGGTCGATACCGTATTAAAGGATGAACATGGTAAGGAAAGCAAGCCCAAAATGTTTATATGGGAGTTGAAAAACGAAAAGATTGTTTTGAAAAAAAGAAAGAAAATATTATCACCACCTGTAAAATTTACTGAAGAAATCCCACCTGGATTTATACTGTATTAATATAAATTTTTTCTTTTTCATGTATTTAATTTACACGCTCCTCAATTTTTCAATGTTGAATTTACACTCCTCAATTTTGAAAAAAAATTTAAAAAAATAAATAATAAAAAATTCTGGGAGGGATAAAATATTATCCCTCATTCTCCTGTACTTCCCTCCATGTTATTATAAATTTTAAAACAATAAAAATAATAATGAGTGAATCATTGAAAAAGATTTTGATAGATAATATTCATAAAACTGATGAAAGAACTATTGAATTTTTGACCCAAGAGCTAAAGGATCCGATTATTCACAGGATTTTATACGTGAAAAACACTAATGATGTAACAGAAAATGACATTTATGATTTGATTAAAGATAAAACAGGAATATCAATCTGTGGTATTCACAAGAATGAATGGGTTTGTTATGTATTATTTAAAACTGTCGATTGGTGCAAACACGCGTTTACATTATTAAAGGAAAAAAGGGAACAGTTAGTCTTAAAATCGAAACTTGTTTATTTTGCGAAGTACAAGTTTAATGTTGTAAATTTCATTTTTAGCAATATAAAAGATGTATTTAAAATTGAAGAAGTTCGAAATGATATGTACTGGTATCGAGATGAATACTATAAGGTTGAATATGAAAGGAGCAAATTTAGCAACCAACGACTTGACTTGCAAAGTAAACTAGCGATCGCAAATGAAGCTTTAAGAGAACATGCATATAGCAAGAAAAGAATAGATTCGCTTGTTGAAAATGAAAGATTTAAGGAATTTGAAGAGTTGAAGAAAAAATTTATTGAACAAATAAAAAAATTCAAAATATAAAAAATATAATAAAAAAAAATTGTTATTAATTTGAGTTATATAAAAATAAATAATGGGTTTAATTTGTTCATGTTTCAAGGGTGTAAATAAAATTTTAGTGACTTCTATATTGTTTCTTGTTAGATTGATTGTCTTTATTTTTATGATGTTGATACTTTTCACTCTCATTATTGCAATAATAAAAGGTATATTAAAGTCATACGAAAATATTTATGATTTTCCATCTGTAAAAACATTAATTGAATTGATGTATCCAAATAAAACAACTGATTTGTAAATAAAAAATATAAATTTTATTTTTTTTTACAATTGTATAAAAATGCGCTTTCATCGTTTAAACTTTTCATCCATGTTGTTTTAATTAAATTTTTTATCTTATCAAGTTTGGGATCATCATAATCTAATGTTGTTGAACTTTTTTCATTAAACGTAACAACAGTTTTGGATTTTTTTAATAATGGCTCTTCCTCAGTTTTTCCCAAAATATCTTTATTTGGTCTTTTTTGTTCGTTAAATTTTAGATCATGCATTTCATTCAACTTTTTAGCATTACAAACAATGAATTTCCATGCATCTTTCAATTCATTATGAAACTTTATTTTCTTTAGCTGTTCTTGTAATACTCCTTCAATCTTGGATTTTTCGCTTCCGTTATAAATAGTATATGATTTATTGAGTTCTTTAATTTCTTTATTATATTCGATTTCTTTATTTTCAAAATCCTTTTTCATATCATTAATGATTCTTTCACTCATACTGCCAAAAATACCTTTAAGTGCAGGTGTTTTTTCTATTAAGTCCATGTGGTTGTCAATCGGCATTCCATACTTTGAATTAATTGCAAAAATAACCTTTTTACGATTGTACTCAGGTGATGATGATTTTGGGACATCAACTTTTACTTCATCTTTTATTTCATCTTTTTTTTTATCTTTCATTTCTACATCTTTATCCTTTGTCTCTTTTTTTTTCTCGTTATTAATAACAGCTTCCTTTTTTTCTCCTTCCATTTTTATTGAATTTGTAAGAAATAAATTTAAAGTAGTATTTATTTTTTTTTCATTAATAAACATTGGAATCGATTTTTTGTACCTAGCATTATTAACAATAGCAATATGATCCAATTCAAAATTATAAACTAAAATCATAGGTTTTCCAGATTGATTAATTTCTTTTATTTCATAACGATATCCAATACTTAATTCACCAAAATTATAAATAATGTCTTTAACAGCTTTTAATTCGTTTTCATTAAACTTTTCAATACTCTTCTTATTGAAAATTATATTTTTGTAAATTCTTTTGTGGTAAGTTGATAATTTTTCCAAGTTCACATCAAGATAAGACAAAATATAGGATAGCATTTGAATATGAATTCTCATGTAGTAAAACAATGAAAGGTAAGAAGAATATTTATCTCGATTTTTTGCATTCTCATTTGAAATTCGAATATCAATAACATAACCAACAGATACTTTATTTTCAGGATTATACATATCTGGATGAGGACACGTCACAGGATTAGTTGATTTTGCTTTTAAAATATTTTTTTTCAAACAAGTCAATGTTGGACAAACTGCAGGATGATGAATTTCTATACTTGGATTTTTCTGTTTTTGAAATTCTTCCTTTGTAATATAAATAAACCTCTTTGATTTTGAATCTTCATCATTTCGAACTCTATCATAACCTTGTCCATACATAATAATAGTTTTACCAACATCAACAGAACTCTTTTCTAAGTTTGTCAGGTTCCTTTTAAACTTCAAACTTTCATTATTATAAATTACACCTTTCTTCATATTTGTATTCAAAAAAAAAAAGTTTTAGAATAATTTTTAAAAAAAAAAAAATGTAGGATATTTATTTTTATAAAATAAAGTTATTATAACTTTAAGAACTTGAACAATTAAAATTAATGTATATAAAAGGAAATAAATTAAATTTTTCTATTCTGACAAAAATATGTTTCCAAAACAAATTTATTTGATAATTTTAAAATTCTTCGTCTTCATATTTTTCTTCATCTAATAATGCATCTTCAGAATAAACTTCCTCTTCCTCTTCATCATCACTAAATTCAACTATATCTTCGTCTTCATCCTCATCGAAATTCCTAGCTCTTTGTCGGTGTCTTCTCTTCTTCTTCTTGACAACTTTTTTAGCAGATAGCTTTTTAACCTTTCGTTTTAAGTCATCCAAGTTCTTATTTTTCTTTTTACGTGGCCTTTTTTCCTTCACAGATTTTCTTTTCTTCTTAGCTCTCTTCTTAGTTTTTTTGGTATCTGAAATAATAGTGCCCAAATAACCGTGTAGCTGTTTAGCGATTTTTTGGCTTGTAATACCTTTAATAACTTCAACCACAAATTTCTCACCATTTTCAATATAATGACCATTTCTATCATCATAATAATCATCATCAACATTTATCATCATAGAGCTTGGATGATTTTTTTTGTATTCAATCATCTCTTTCCTATATTTCGCAGTATCAATAGCAGCTTTCTTCAGGTACATATTCTTATCTTCAGGTGATATATTTCTCCAATCTTCAGATAATTTGGCATTTAACTTAGCCATATTAATAACTTCTTTGCCAACTTTGTTTATTTTCTTATACTCTTTCTTTTCTTTCAACCCTGGTCTTTTATCTAGCATAAAAAAAAAATAAGCCGTTTTTGACTTTTTGGGAGCGTTAGGATCCTTCCTCTTTTTTCTTCTTCTTTTCTTGTACGGTCTCTTCCGTTTTTGTCCTGTTATTCTAGGTTTTTCTCCTTGTTTTAATTCTTCACTCATTTCTTTCTTTCTTTTTTTTAATTTTTTTTTTTTATGAGGGACAAAACAAAAATTAATAATATTTATTTAAATATTTTACAACAGAATATTAAAATAATACATATAGGCATATTAATAATTAATAAAGAAACGAACATCATTGTTATAATTACAAAGACCTCATACCAAGGGATAGGTTGTTGATTCATATAACTTTGGAAGAAAAATAACCCAAAAATAACAGCCAAAGAATTCAAAATGAACACTAACCAAGGAGCTATCACCATGCAACTAATAACAAGACATCTTTGTGTTCTATTTAAACATTTTTCCTTTTCTTGTTTCCTTTTATTGATGTTTATTTGTAAATCATCCTTATCAAATGGTATTTGTGTAAATGTTTCCTGATTTATACCTAATAAAGGATTCTCATCCTCCATTTCTTTCTCTACTTCTTTTATTGTTTGTTCAACAATATCATCTTCAACTTTATCATCTTTTTCTGTCATATTTTTTTTATTATTATTTTAAAATAAATAAATTTTTTTTATTAAATATCAAATATCAAATGATTTTGAGTCTTCAAAGTCGAACATACTATACTTTAGTTCTGTTTTTACGTCATCCCAATCAATTTTTTTATTTGTTAATATTTTTTTATATCTTTCTAAAATTTCATCTGTGGTTTCGTCATAACTATTTTCGTCATCAGTTAAAAAAATTTGTAATACAACGACTTGATCAAATTTAACATGTTCAAAATAATCCCTTTCATAATATTCATCAATTAGAAATACGCGTTTTATTTTTTTTGAATTTTTTTCAAACCAAGGTAAATGTACATAATGCAATCCCAAAGTTTTCAAATTTGGAAAGTTCCCAACTTTTTCTCTTTTAAAAAAATCTGAGTGATAAATTAAATATTCCAAATTTGGATTATCTTTTTCAAATAAATTTTCGAAATTATCTACTACGTCTAAGACTAAACCAATATATTTAGATAAATCTGTTATTTGTATTCTTTTTAATTGGGAAATCCACACTCTTAAGTTTTCATCATCATCATCATTAGTTTTTAAAATAGGGCATCCCTTAAGAACTAATTCTTCCAAATTTGTAAATTTTATTAAGAATTTGTTAATTAATTTAAATTTATTAGGAAGTTGTTCAAGTTGTTCATAATCATAATGTATATGACTTGAATCTATCTCAAGATATTTGGCGTTTTCCAAATTAACTTTTATAGAATATAACTTATCAAATATAGTATGAAACTTAATGTTCCCTTCCTCTTGTCTAGTTGTATCATGGATAACTAATTGTTTAGGACTTTTATCCAATAAATACAAAGCATTAGTTGTCAGTTCAAAATTACTTTCAAGATATTCCAATTTTGGTAAGTTATGTCCAGGAAAAGCATCAATTTCATTATAATAAATCAACCTCTTTATTTGTCTTGAAATATTGAAAAATGTATACTCCAAATTTCTGTATGAAATATTCCTGAACAATAATAAATTAATTGGCACCTCAATAATTGTTTTTTCTTCCATTACAGATGGTTTATATTTCTCAATACGGAAATGGTGTGAACTCCTAAAGTATAATATATCTTTTACAAATACAGATTTCAATCTTTTCTTTTCTTTGAAGGTAATAGAACCTTGAGGTTTTCTTTCTACATTTGCTTCTTGAAAAATATAATCTATTGATTCAGAAATTTCTGCTACATAAAATTCTAATATATACATTATACAATCTTCACATATAACTTTAAATGGATCTATTTTTTTTAATATTTTTTTTCTGCTCATTTTTTTCCTTTTCTATTAAACATAACTTAATTAAAATAAAATATAATTGATTTATGTCTAAAAATTGTTTGATTCGTCATTGAAAATAATTAAATGTTGTAGACCAATGTGTGTGTGTGTGTTTCAATGATGTCCATCCCAGTTTCAGTCTAATCCTCCCATGAAATCACTGAAAATTTACCACCCCTTTACTAATCCCAAAATAGATTGGCCGAAGTTGGCCGTGTCACCCCGTTCCAGTTCGGAATTGAAAATTAACACAATAACTAAAGAAAGATTACCATGAATAAGCGTTTGATTATTGATCTCAGGCCTTTCAAGCATATTAAAACAATAAAAAAGTTTAATGAAAAAGTTATTTACGACATTTTGAAAAAAAATCCAAGTGGTTTGAATCTGGGGCAATTGAAAGTTGAAATTACGAAAATGATTATTAATAATGAAGTTGAATACAATAAGAATATAAAACGCTTGAGCAACAGCATCTGTACATATTTATACAATTATTTGACGAAAAGGGGATTGGTTGATAAAATTGGAACTCCTGGAAAGTTTGTCTACAGAGTCAAGCAGCAGCAGCAGCAGGGTCAACAACCAGTGGCGAGGATAAATCTGAAGCAAGTTCAGCAACAAGTGATGATAACAACTCCAAAGCAGCAAATGGTGAGAATAAACCAGAAGCAGCCAGTGATAAGGATAAATCAGATGATAATGATTAAACAGAAGCAGGTTCAGCAGCCAAGGATAATCCAGAAGAAGCCAAGGATAAAACGCTACAAGAAAAATTTCGTAGATAGAGTTTTTCAGCCTTTTGAACAAACGAGCAGTTTGAATTATTTTACATATTTCAATGTTGATACAGTACATAATAATGGACTATTAAGATTAGATGAGGATTTGGAAGATTTGGATTCTGGATTTTTTAATGATTATTTTTAAAAAATAATCAAAAATTTAATTTTGTAAAATAAAAAAAATAAAATAGATGGAGCAGTTCTTATTTCGAAAAACAAAACTTCTTAATGGTAATTCTGCGTTAGATAATGGATATTTTCTGCCATTATTTATCAAGACAGAAAGGCACCTGGGAAAGGTTTTGGAGACATTTAATTGCCAAGAACAAAATATTATATCTGAAGATGGAACGATGTTTTCAAATCCAAGACTATTTCACAAAAATATGTTAAAGAGGAAAAAACAATTCATTTTCAATATTTATACGGATAAAACCCCAGATAACCTTGTTTTAGACATTAGCATGTTACCAAACATAAACTTGAGATTATTAGAATTTATTAAGAAAGTAAAAAATTCTATTATTGATATTATTCCTATTTTCATCAACAAATTGGATCAAAATAAATTCGCTGAAATCATGTTCAAAGATAATAATGATAATGATAAATTAAAAAAGTTGATATCTACTATTGTTGAAAGCGTTATTAATGATTATGCTAAACATAAATTTGATTTTAGAAAAGATAATTATTTATATAATAAGGTAACCTTCCTAAAAGAAACTGGTAAATATACCAATGAACTATCTCGATTGATTAAAATGGAGTTGCTTAAAGATCAAAATAATTATACGAAGTTAATAAATTCATTCGATAAGAGTGAAATTGGTATGGAAAAATTGAAATATTTTAGAGATATTGTTAGAACTGTTACCAATAAGATTTTTGATTCAAATAATGAAAACTGGTTATATATACCATTTAAAAGGAAAATGGATAAAGAAAATTTTGTTTTTAAAGTGAATCCTAACGATTTTTACAAAAATACTAGAGGAAGAATCATATTCAAAATGAATTATAACGAAATTAAAGTCGAAAATATTTTGAAGAATAATACTTTCTACAATAATTATGTAATGAAATTGTTCAAAGAGGGAAAATTACAGGATAAATTTTCATTCTATTTTTATGATAAAACAAAAGAATTTATCAAACCATTCGTAGATGATACGAAAAATTACATTACCAATAAAGTTTATGATCAAATGAAAAATGTATTTAAAACTGGTAGTGAAGACCAATTTTTATTTGAGAAAAAAAATAGTGTGTTAAAAAGAAACGACAAACAAATTGGTAAATTCAAAAGAATTGAAAGAGTTCAAGAATATGATCTCCCAAACGTTATTGTATATCTTAAAATAAATTAATTGTTCTTTTTTTTTTGGAAATAAAATTCAATTAATAACTGATTGCAACATTAAGAAAGCTTATTTGAATGTGGGAAGTCAATTTTATCTATCTTTCTATCTATCTGTCTAGCTCTATTATTATTCCATCCCAACAATAATTATCCTCCCTATTACCACCCCATCTCCTTAGCGCAGTGCTACTAAAAAAAGTGAAAAAAATAATCGCTATATTTTTGTCTTCTCAAACTTTGGATTTTGAAACTAGAGGTCAAAAGAAAATGGTGCTATTTTTCGAGAAAATTTTCTGGAAAAAGTCTTTTTTGTTTTCCACTTTTCTAATTCCCCGGGCCGAAAAATGGAGGTGGCACGGCCCTAAGGCTGAATTTTTATAATCCACATGAATTGGATACCCTAAAAAACGGCCTTTTTATAATCCACCTCCTCCCTCCATCAATTTGGCCGAAGTAAATTGATTGGATTAATTCTCCGACAAATAAATGGAAAAAAAAATTTGTAATGTGTACACCTATATATAAAAAATAATAATTGATTTTGGTATTATTAAATTTTCAAGTTTGAAAAGTTTTTTATTAATTCTTCCATTCCTTCATAACTTTCTAATGTAATTTCTTCAAATTCTTTTATTAATTGTTTAATTTGTATTTCCATATTGTAAACTGTTTTCAAACTCTTAAAAATTGATGATTTAAAACCTTTTGGACAATTTGAATTTGAATAGTGTTCAGATTCCATAAACAGTTCTTTCATAAGATCATACTCCATTTTTCAAATTTTCAATATATTTATAGGTCATTTTTATTTTTTATAGGGATAAAATAAATAATATTTATAATAAAAAAAATGAAACGAAAAAGGAAACGCAAGTATTCAAAAGATAATAATAAGAAAAGAAAAACAAAAAAAAGAAAGATTGATCCAGAACGACAAAAATTCTTGAGGGAAAGAAGTAAGAAGCACAAAAAAAGTATAGAAAAAGCTAGAATACAAAATAAAAAATTGAAAAAAAGGGGACAAATAAGATGTAATAAATTACCCTACAGATTTTCAAAAGTTAAAGAAAAAACATGGCCAAATGTTGATGGTTTCAAAAATATAAATGTTTGTAGTGGAAGTACTCAAATCTACAAAAATTTATCACCGATGAAATTAGGACCTATTATATTTAAAGTTGTAGATTTTGATGGAAATATCAAAAAAATTAAAGCAAAAAATATTGAAAACTTATGGCAAGCTAGTAAAGTATGGAAAAGTGATATAGATGATAAAACGAAAGAACCCAAAGAAGAATGGTATGAAACCCGTAACAAATATTATAAAGATGAAAAGGCACATCGTCATATTAAGAAAAGTTCTGGTAAAAATATCAAGATTCCATTATATTCTTTATGGGTAAATCAAAAAACTAAGGAAGTTCAAAAATTATTATATCTCCAAGCAAGAGGAGAAATTTATTGTCCAATATATGAAAAATGTGTTAAAAAAACTAAAGCTTTCAAGGATTTAAATAAACTTATTGAAAATGGTTATAATATTCAAATTCTTGGATATGATGGATACGATTATGAAGCAAATAATATAACGTTGAAAGAATGTTTTGATGATGATAGTCGCCCATTTGGTCATGAATTAGCATTAACTGCAATATTGAAAAATGAAAAATTTTGGTAATTCATAAAGATTTAATCAATTGGGTTGTTTTTTCATGAATAATTGTAATAAAAAAAAAATATAATTTTTATAAAAACTCTCTTTTCTTTTTACAATGGTTTTCTCTGTTGAAATGGGTCTAACATAAAAAAAAAAACAAATAATTCAGTTATATTTGATGTAGAGAAAAAGATGATTAATCAATTTAAAAAAAGATTTCATTTAATAGATTTATTTTATCTAATTTAACATTACTTTGAATTATAAAATTTACATCTTCATCATTCTCTGTAGATGGTATGTTCAAGATCTTTTCTAAAGTAATTCGAAGGTTTTTGATTTTGATTCTTTTTTTCCATTCATAAAGTAAGTTCATATCTACGTTAAATGTCTTTTGTAAGTATGGCAAACCACCAATAACTGCAATTTTTATAAACAGAATAATTAACTGTTCAGTTAATTTATCTTCGTAATTATCAAAAAGAAAAATCTTCTTCTTCATAATCATTTCATTCAAATAATTCGTAACATTATTTGAAATTCCTATATCATTATTAATAAAAATCGTTAAAGTTCTTAAAGCTAAAATAATGCTATCATGTGTATCCATCTTCAAATATTTCATTACTAGCGCATCAATCATCAAACAAAAGAACTTTACACTATCTTCTGTTAAGTTATTGACCTTCTTGATTGTTGTCTCATAATTAACAAATTTATTAAAATAATCCTTCGGTAAAGTATCTTGTTTTATTATCCTTTGTGTCTTTTCCATAAAAGACATCAAGTTGAATCCATTTTTCATAGACCATGATCTGAAATGAGTTAACATATCATTTTTATCGTTCATATTAAACAAATTTGCCTTCAAATAGTTCATAGTTGTTTCGTTACATGATTGTATTGGAATAGAAATGATATCGTTCATAAAGATAGGTATACATTTGTTAAATATATAATTTCCATCACTTATAATTTTTTTCTTACTATTTTCAAATATTGAATAAAAATCTTTGAGATGACCCTGAAGATCGTTATAATTCTTCATTGTTTTTGGGAATAAAATATAATTCTTCATGGTTTTTGGGAACAAAATGTAATTCTTCAATCGTGATCTAACTTCCATATTCAAATTATACTTTTGGCATATAATGTTCAAACAATTATTGAAAACGTATTCATCAAATAACCAAATTTTGAAATCGTTTAGTACCGGTGGTAAATTAGCGTTACTAATCATTCCAGAGAAAAACCATTGGCTATTTGCTTTGAAAACATTGAATGCTTCAAATTTTTTTTTAACTTTACTAATATAAATTTTTAAAATATGATTAATAAATTCATTCTGCAGCTTCCCAGTATTAGTCATCTTTTCTTTATGTTTAGTAATGATTTTATCATTATTTTCAACAATATCCAATTTGAATCCCATTATTTTTTTTTGATTAGGATAAATACCCAAACAATGCATATGTGCGTTTTTCAACCAGAATAATAAGGTAACTGAAGTTGGATGTTTTGGAAGTAAATTTTTAGAAAAATCAAACCCAGATGTTATTGCTATCTGAAATAAAACCTGTAAAATGTAATTTCCTCGTTCAATACTTAAATTTGGGGTTTCCATATAAATTTTTTTCAATTCATTTCCAAATTGAAAAATTTCATAGCTCAAAATACCATTATTAAAATCAATCCTATAATATTGTTTGATCAAAATAATAATTGATTCATAAATGTAATGAATAGAATCCTCGAATTCCAAATTTTGATTTTTTAAAATAAAAATAAATTTTTCAAGTATTGTTAATGGGGTTTCGATATATTCAGTATATTTGTTCAGGAATGTGTAAAATAAGTAAGAATATTTAATTACTAGTTGAGAGTCCTTTATTGATTGTGAAATTTCATCAAGTAACATCAGTAAAATATTTTCTATTGTTGTAGGTGGTAAATAAGTGTCAAATGAATATGGAATTTCCTTTTTGTGAAGTACGATTTTGAATATTGAAAGTAGGCAAAGTTTTGAAATTTGTAGTTTGGATGTTTTTAATAAAATTAATAGTTTCTTCAAGAACGGCGCAACATCGAAGTTTCGGTGTAATTTAATTAACATGTACACTTTTATATATTCTAGAATTGAGCAGTATAAAGTTATATTTTGTTCATCAGAAATGTAATCTATTTGTTCCATAATTTTTGGAAGATATTTAATATTTCTTGGAGTTAATTCCTTTATATGATTCAAACTCCATGTCAATAACTTAGTTTTCAAATATATATCATCAATTTTACTGTAACAATCAAAAAATAAATTTTTGTTAACTTCCAAAAATGCGTTAATTAGAAATCTAGCCATTTCAGAATTGTAAATTTTGGTGTTCTGATCTTTAAAATAAAATTCAATTAATAAATCATTTTCCAAAATGAAATTTATATAAAAGTAAGTATTTGGGTCATTAAATAAATCTATTTCTTCTTTTGATATCTTAATTAAAGGAATAATTAACTTGAAAAAAAGCCAAGATAATTGGTTTTCGTTTAAACGGCCTCGTTTCAATAGTTGCAGATATAAAATTAGATTTTCTTTTGAAAAATCAGTATTAACAATACTAGCCAAAAATTGATCAAGTTCTTTTGGAATAAAATTCATGTTTTCTAATGTAAGAGAAATAAGGAATTTTGAAGAATATAAAGATGGATTAACAATAAGCTGTAAAAAATTCACTACTATTGGATTATTTTTCAAAATAAATGTCGATAATATTTTCTGACAAACTACAAGGTGTAAATTGTTTCCTTTGCCTGCTGGTTTGATATAATTCATATGAGTTGTCATCAATTTTCCTACCAGATTTTTTTGATTTTTTAAATTTTCGTTCAAATCTAAAAATTTAATAGTAATTTCCAAGCATAATTGATCTTGCATGTTATTCATATTTTCAAAAAGTATTGTATTATTCGGGAAACTTTTTATAAATATTTCAATCAACCTTTTTTTAATTGGTTTAATTGGATTATGATTTTTCAAAATATTATATATTTCAACAGGGTTTGTTGTTGTGTTGTTATTTTCTTTTGAAATATCTAACATTTCTCTTGTAATAAAAATTCCAATTGCCGTAGTTGTGTGTTTATACAATAACTTTACAAGGTTTTGCAAATAATTTTTTTCTCTTCTTAATTGAACTAAATTTTGCATTAACTGATCAACAGTAGATTCGTTCAAATTATTTTGAAAATCATATAAAAGTTGTTCCATATTTTTTTTCTTCCCTTTCTTTTGAAAAATAATATTTTTAATTTTATATATATATAAATCAAGTATATTAAAAAGAGAAAATATTTTTTTATTTTTATAAAAATAATAAATAAGAGAGGACGAGATAAAAAAGTAATAAGAAAGAAAGGGGAAAAAAAAAAAAAAATATGCTTATTATACAAGATAATTTCTCAAAATTTAAGAAGTTGATGATAGAAGATGATTCAAGGTCAAAATTGATTTTGGATAATTTTATAGATGAAATTGAAGATTACACAGAAAAAATTTTGATGTTTTATTCAATTTACCCAAATACTATGAAATGGGAACGATATAAAGTAATGTATGGAATATTCAAGTTTGTTAGTATATTGAGATTTGAACGCAATAAAGAAATTTTGTCAAATATATATCACCAATCATTCTTATCTACTCGGGTGCAATTTTTGAAAATGAAATTTTCATTTCCTAGTGAAATAGAATGTTATCAATTTTTAATTGATTCATTAACGCTTGAAAATAGTTGTATTAATGGAAAAATTAAATTAAGTGAAATTAATTTTGATGTTTTAGAATTGAACTATCAAAAATTAACTTTAAAAAGAACCTATTTAATCTTTTACAAACAACAACTACAAAATCGGTTAAAAATATTAGATTTTTTGTACAACATGCAAGATATTGAAATGGTTGAAAATTTTATCAATAAAAGGATGACAGAATTGATGATAATTATTGACCGCTTAAATGAAATTATTAATTTCATCCTTAATATGCTGAAATCTCATAGCAATTTTTATAACAATAAAATCATTGTGAAAGTTGTATGAGAAAAAAAAAATAAAAAAAAATTATTATAAGATAATGGTTTGCTTTGCAACGTTATTGATCTTTTAACCTTTTTTTTATTATTCCATCCCAACGAAAATTATCCTCCCCATTGCCACCCCATCTCCTTAGCGCAGTGCTACTAAAAAAAGTGAAAAAAATAATCGCTATATTTTTGTCTCCTCAAACTTTGGATTTTGAAACTTGAGGTCAAAAGAAAATTTCGCTATTTTTCGCGAAAATTTCTTGAAAATGTTTTTTTTATATAGCCGTTGGAAATGAATTCCGGGGCGAAAAATTGGTTGGAAGGCCACTATGGCTGAATTTTTATAATCCACATGAATTGGATACCCGAAAAAACGGCCATTTTATAATCCACAC
>Ga0114923_10001185_pt1 | contig 18459 bp, 16 predicted proteins | sample SumtaG_FD_89578 | JGI IMG/M metagenome (GOLD analysis project Ga0114923, IMG submission 89578) | Deep subsurface microbial communities from Indian Ocean to uncover new lineages of life (NeLLi) - Sumatra_00157 metaG | ecosystem: Environmental > Aquatic > Marine > Oceanic > Sediment | place: near...
ACCCGATCCGGGAGAGGTCGAGCATGTCAAGGAAAGGCCAGCGGTTCTGGACGACCCCGTCCTCATCGAACTCGATCACGACGTCGTCGGTCACCTCCACCGTATCAAACACGGACGGATCGGACTCGCTGGTGTGGAAGTGCTGGACCGTGTCGATCTCGAAGCCGAGAGTAAGGTAGGTCCCCCATGATGTGGGATAGACCTCGTGGTGGAACCGGTATCCGGGATCGTCCACTGGGATGATCCCCGGAGCCGGGTCATCCCCTGGCGCCGTGGCTTGGTACCTCTTGATGATGTTGCCGAGCAGGTCCATCTCCTTAATCTGCCCGCTGGGCAAAAAGAGCAAGTTGCCGTTGGGCAACTGACGCACGTCACCGGGGCGACGTTCTCCCTCGGGCGGTGTGTAATACCAGACAACCTCTCCCAGGTCATCAACGATGATAATGTAGTTGGCCGTGCGGCTGACACCGAACAGAGTAAGTCCGGGTTCCATTTTTGCTGGAATACTGCTTTCAAGGACGATCTTCGGGAAATCATCCGGCAGCGGGTCTGTGGTGAGTGTCATTTTTTTGTTAAGCTGAGGGAAATTGGAAGTAACATCTATCCCCTGGACCAGGATATCGTATGTCCTGTCCGGCTTGAACCCGAGCAGGGGAAGTGTATGCTCTGTGCCGGGATCGTCGAAGGAAAGAACCTGGGTCTCAGTTCCGTCAGTGAGCGTCACAGTGATAGTGGACTCAAATTCGGTGGAAAGCTCCAACTGTGCCGCGAGCGGTGTGGTGGAGTTTGGATTGAGTGTAAGGGTAGGGCCAGAATTGTTTCCGGAGCCGGACCCGAGGCAGCCGCTGATCACCAAGGCCGAAAAAAACAGGATTCCTACCAGCACAACACGTCGCTTCATTTGTTACTTCTCCTCACTGCTGTCACGGCAACCACAAAACCAAGAGTTTTGCCTGCCTGGATCAATATCTCAGCATGATCTATGCTCAACTGATCTACAGAGAAATTCTGAGGGATATTTAAGAATGTTTGCGCGTCCACCAAAGCGGACTCTATCATGTGGGTTACCAAGGGCCAAGTATCCCTATATACTTTTTTTCATTCTGAAAATAAAGTCTGGGTAAGCGATCCTAGATCCTGTCAAAGCGATGTTTTGAAACGCAGAGTACGCGAAGGACGCAGAGTAAGGCTACATTCTCGGAGAATACGCGGTTTCAATAAACGCGATCAAAGCTAAATAACCACAGGGTACACCCTTCGACAGGCTTAGGGCAGGCAGGGTTTCACAGGGTAAATCTTAATTCTGAGGGAAAGCGCGGTTACCATAAAAAAGGCATTTTTTCACCACCCGTTCGTCACTTACTACAGAAATGTGACTCACTGGAGGCACTGAGAAAGTCGGAGAAAAGCTGAAATATGGGGGAAGACTTACCCACCCCGCTGTCATTCCGGACACGATTAAATCGTGATCCGGAATCCAGTCGTTTTTGCCTGCCGCGGCGAAGTCCGTAGGACGAAGACGGGTCATTGCGAGAAGCATCGAGTTAGACGAGAGCGACGTGGCAATCCCGGTTATTATAAACACGATCTCAAAGCTTTAACGCAGAGGGCCGCAGGAACGCCATCTTCCAGGCGCTATCGCAAAGGGCCGCAGAGGAAAACATAAATTTTTGGGGAAAGCGCAGTTTCTGCAAAAGCGATGTATTTTACCACTGAGGTCACTGAGGTTATTGAGAGAACCAAAGAACTGGGGGAAAGTCAGGTTGCTATAAAGGCGATAAGTGCTGACCTTCGCCCTTTCGCCCATGCCCCCATGCCCGCCGGGTCGTAGCTAAAGCGAAGACTGGTGAACCCTGTGGTGAGCTAGCTCTGATCGTTTTTATAAGTAATGCGGTTTCCCCAAGATTACTGATTTTCTCAGCCTGCCCTCATTTTCCTTCCGTCTTCGCTTTCAGCTTCGCCGCAACAGGCAGTGGTAAAAACCATCGCTTTCATAGTAACTGTGCCTTTTCCAGGAATAAGGCACTTCTCCTTTTCCTCCGCCTGCCCTGAGCTTGTCGAAGGGTGTCTCCAGTAAGTCACATTCCCTTGTCCGCCATAGCTTTAGCGAAGGAGGATGTAGTGAGTGACGAACGGGTGGTAAAAACCATCTCAAAAAAATGTATTTAACCCGGCCCATCATCGGTTATACTGATTTGTATACAGTATTTTGTATATTTGACCTTCCACCGGGGAAATCTCAACATAGCTGTTACAGATCTATTGGCGTGGTGGTCCTGCTCAGTAGGGCAGGGCGCTTTGTTCGGTGTAACTGTTTTGAGTCAGGAGGGAGGACGTATGACTAGAAAAGTATTGGTGTTTACTCTGGTCCTTGGCATGGTTTTCGTGTTCGGAGGCTGCGCGAAGAAAGAAGAGGCTCCCAAGCAAGAGGCGCCCATGGCGACTTCAGCGGAGGGGCCAAAAGAAGGCGGGACCATCGTTTTCGGCAGGGGCGGCGATTCGGTGGGTCTGGACCCGGCCTACGAGACGGACGGCAACTCCTTCATGGTAGCCGACAATATCTATGAGCAGCTTGTCGCCTACATGGACGAAACCACCGACGTCGAACCGGGATTGGCCAAGTCGTGGGAGATCTCTGACGACGGCCTGACCTACACTTTCCAGTTAAGGGAGGATGTGACGTTCCACGACGGGACCCCCTTTAACGCCAACGCTGTGGTCTTCTCCATCGGTCGTATGATGAAGAGCAGGAACGTCAAGTTCTTCGGTGAGGGGTTCGAGATCCCGCCACAGGAGAGACCGCCCGAGTACTGGGTGTCCATGGAGATGGACGACACCGTGGGCTCTATCGAGGCTACCGGTGAGTACACTGTCGTGTTCAACCTCAAGAGGGTTGAGGCTCCCTTTATCGCCAATGTTGGGATGGACTTTGCCAGCATCATAAGCCCCACAGCGTTTCTGAAGGATCCCAAGGCCTACCTGCGCAACCCGGTGGGAACCGGCCCTTTCAGTTTCGTCAAGTGGGTGGCTGACGACAACATCACCCTGGAGAAGTTCGCCGATTACTGGGACAAGGCCAGCGGCGGGCCGTACCTGGACAAGGTTGTCTTTCGTGCAATTCCGGAAAACTCGGTTCGATTCCTGGAACTCAAGGTGGGCAACATCGACATCTGCCAGTTCCCCAACCCGGCCGACATCGATCTGGTCAAGAAGGACGAAAACCTGAAGATGGTGTCCCAGCCCGGAATGAACGTGGGTTACCTTGGTTTTAACCACACCAAGAAGCTGTGGCAGAACTTGGCCTTACGCCAGGCGGTGGCCCATGCCATAAACCGCCAGGCTATCGTAGACAACATCTACCAGGGGATGGGTCAGTTGGCGAAAAACGGCATCCCGCCCACCATGTGGGGATATAACGACGATGTCCCGGGCTATGCCTACGATGTGGAGTTGGCCAAGAAAAAGCTGGCCGAGGCCGGGTATCCGGGGGGCGAGGGGCTACCGGAGATCAAGCTCTGGTCCATGCCTGTTCCCAGGCCCTACAACCCTGAAGGGCTCAAGGTGGGTATCGCCATGATAGGCGATCTGAAAAAGATCGGGATCACGGCCAACGTCACAAGCTACGACTGGGGGACCTATCTGAAGCGCCAGCGCGAGCAGCCGGATGACATGGATCTGTTCCAGCTGGGTTGGACCGGTGACAATGGTGATCCGGACAACTTCCTGGCGGTCCTTTTCGACGGCCTGGCTTCCCCGGCCATCCGGACCCAGTGGAAGAACGAGCGCTATCACGAGCTCATGCTCCAGGGCAAAACTACAATCGACCAGGCCAAACGGGCCGAGATCTACAAAGAGGCCCAGCAGATCATGTTCGACGACGTGGCTGTTCTCACGGTGGCACACTCCACGGTCATCTGGCCCATGCGCAATAACATTATGAACTTCAAACTTCACCCCACCGGTTCTGTCCGCATGAAGAACGTGTGGAAAAACTAACGGCCTGAACGTAAAAGGGAGGGGGAGAATTTCCCCCTCCCTTTTTTTGTCTTCAGGTCAAGATTCTGTAGGAGCCAGGAGGAAAGCAGTGAGTGGTGCGGAGTGCGTTTTAACCTCTGTCTTCGTAAACACGCTGATTCCTTGGAAACACCATACTAACTTGATTATCGGGATCGCTTCGCCTGGGAAATTCCAGTCACCCCAACCTCCTTTCAACAGTCAACAACATTACTTTTCCCCTCCCTTGAGGGGAGGGGATCAAGGGGAGGGTGAAAGCATTGCTCTCCCCCTCACCCCGACCCTCTCCCACCAGGGGAGAGGGAGATTTAGGAAATGATCTACTTTGAGGGGGAGGAAGGGTTAGGAAATGGGACTATTTTAGGGCTCGCGATGACAGAAAAATGAAATGTTATTATGAATCTTGAATCTTGAATTCGCTCCTCACAAAAAGGTCACATCTACCACTGCGCCTGCAATAGCGAACACCCTTGCATTGTTGTCGTTCTCATCCGCGGGAACGATGAAAAACCCGGGACGCTCCTTGTCATAACTCTGGATGGTCCCCAACATTATTTCACCGTCCGTAAAAGTAACCTGCGCTTTTCTCCCCTGGTAGACTTTCCCTTCATCAAAGTTCAGTCTATTCTCATAATCCGATTTTCCATCGAAATCCTTGACAAAAAATAGGGCCTTCAGATCCTTGAGGGTCACCTCAGTTCCCCTTTCCGAGGGACTCGTCCCTAAGTGGAAAGATGGTTTTTTCGGGAAAAAGTCATTGGTGTAACCTTTAACCAACTCACCATTCATAAAATGGGCGACAACTTTGACCCGCTCCATATTTCCCTCCAGGAGTAAAACGGTTCAGGTTTGTAAGCCGATTAGATAACAATTTTAAAATCCTAACGTTTTAACAATCTATTTACAAGGTCAAGGAAAACCCGAGATCTGCAATTGGTTTTGGCCGGCCCTCGGTCGGGGCCTTGAGGGGGGTGTTAATTGGACAAGTGCACCGGTGCATCTTATCGCTCTTTATCTTTTAGCCTTTTCCCGCCGTATTTTGGTATCTTTAATTATTGATCCTTTGATAGGGTCGCAAAAAGTCCTGGCGTGACTTTTTTGAGATCCATAATTTCTTTGGGGAAAGCGAAAAGTGTCATTTTCACTTTCCTTACAAATCAATGACTTACATTGCTGGTCATTGATTTGGGCGCCCCACCTAGGGCGCGTTGATGACTTTTTGCGAAGCCATCAACATTTAGAATTTGAAATTGGGGTTAGCCAATGCTTGGTTTCATAATCCGCCGCAGCCTCATTATCATCCCCACCCTCCTCGGTGTCTCAATCGTCGTTTTTCTCCTCCTGTCCATCACGCCCGGTGACCCGGCAGAGCTGCTCTTGGGCGAACGGGCAACCGTGGAATCCCTGGAGGCCATGCGGGAGTACCTCGGTCTCAACGAACCCCTTCACGTCCAGTATGGATTGTTTCTCAAGAGGCTGGTCAAGCTCGACCTGGGGGAGACTATATGGACCCGTCAGAAGGTCATCGTGGAGATCAAGGAGCGGTTTCCCGCCACCATTGAACTTAGCCTGGCCGCTCTGTTTCTAGCGTGTCTCTTCGGGGTCACTCTGGGAATTGTGTCGGCGTCGAGACAATACTCCATATTCGATTACCTGAGCATGGTGGGTTCCCTCATAGGGGTCAGCATTCCGGTGTTCTGGCTGGGACTTATGCTCATGCTCGTATTTTCCGTCCATCTTGGATGGTTCCCCGTGTCCGGACGCATTGGAATAAATACCGATCTCGAGGTCATCACCAACTTTTACGTGCTCGACGCCATTATCACCCGTAACTGGAAGGCCCTCTGGGATGTCCTTAGCCATCTGGCTCTTCCTGCTATCGCTCTTTCCACTATCCCCATGGCCATCATAGCCCGCATGACCCGCTCCTCAATGCTGGAGGTCCTGCGCCAGGACTACATCAAGACCGCTCGGGCCAAGGGCCTAAGCGAGACTAAAGTGGTGCTCAAGCACGCCCTTAGAAACAGCCTCATACCGGTGATCACCGTGATCGGCTTGCAGTTCGGCATACTGCTGGGTGGCGCGATCCTTACCGAGCACGTGTTTTCCTGGCCCGGAGTGGGAAAGTGGATCTATGAAGGAGTGGTCAAGAGAGATTATATGGTTATCCAGGGCGGCACCATGCTGGTGGCAACCGTCTTTGTAGTCGTCAATACCCTGGTGGATATTCTTTACGCGGTAATTAACCCCAGGATAACGGTGCAATAGGCCCGGCCATGATCAAATTACTTAACAGGCTCACCGATCCCGAAACACGTCATCCCTTCTTTGATCAGTTGGAAAAACTACTCAAAAATAAAACGGGTGTGGCTGGGCTTATCATCATCACCGTTTTTGTATCCCTGGCGCTGTTGGCTCCCCTGGTCTCGCCTCACGATCCGGTGGAAAACGCCCTTTACGACCAGCTCAAACCCCCCATGTGGGAGGAGGGCGGCTCGGTGAAAAATGTTCTGGGCACTGACGACCTGGGCCGTGACATGCTGTCGCGTCTCATCTATGGGGCAAGGGTTTCACTCATGGTAGGTCTCGTCAGCGTTGGGATCGCCCTCATCCTGGGGACCTTTTTCGGGGCAGTTGCAGGGTACTTCGGTGGGTGGCTCGACAACGTCATAATGCGCGTCATGGACATCATCCTGGCCTTCCCGGGCATACTCCTTGCCATTGTCATCGTGGCTTACATGGGGCCGGGCCTTAGAAACGCTATGATCGCAATCGGAGTCATCAGTATTCCCCGTTTCGCACGCATTGTGCGTGCCTCCGTTCTGGAGGAAAACGAGAAAGATTATGTCCTGGCGGCCAGGGCCGTGGGGGCACGTAACCGGAGAATCGTATTCAATACGATCTTGCCCAACTGCCTGGCGCCCATTATCGTTCAGGCATCCCTGGGGTTCGGTTCGGCAATTCTGGATGCCGCGGGCCTGAGTTTTCTGGGACTCGGCGCGCAGCCGCCCATTCCGGAGTGGGGGGCCATGATCGCCATGGGCCGCTCCATGATCCTGAGGGCATGGTGGGTCATGACTTTCCCAGGTATAGCCATACTTCTCGGGGTGTTGGGGTTCAACCTGCTGGGGGACGGCCTCCGGGATGCGCTGGATCCACGCCTTAGAGACTGAGAGACATGGTTCGCTACACTCACGAAACGGAGAAACAGAGAGGGGGAGAAACGGTGAGAACTGCTCTATCCCCGTTTCACCGATTCCCCGGTTCCCCGATTCAAGGGGATTTCCTATGACCGCCCTTATCGAGGTTAAGAACTTAGAAGTTCAGTTCGAGATCCGGGGCGCTGTTCTCAAGGCGGTGGACAACGTAAGCTTTGAGATAGCGTCTGGAGAGACCCTTGGGCTGGTGGGGGAATCAGGATGCGGGAAGAGTGTTACTGCTTCAGCCATCATGCGGCTCATTCCCTCTCCGCCAGGCCGGATCGTCGGTGGAGAGATCATCTTTGAGGGAACGGACCTGCTCACCCTTTCTGAAAAGCAGATGCGCGATATCAGAGGTAACCGTATTTCAATGATCTTTCAGGAGCCCATGACCTCGCTCAACCCCGTTTACACAGTGGGGGACCAGGTGGCCGAAGTCATCAGGCTTCACCAGAAGTTAAAGCGTAAAGAAGCCATGGAAAAAGTAGTGGAGGTGTTCGGGCATGTGGGGATCCCGGCTCCCGAGACCAGGGTTAACGATCACCCCCACAAGATGAGCGGAGGGATGCGCCAGCGTGTCATCATTGCCATGGCCCTCGCCTGCAACCCCAGGCTCATGATCGCTGATGAACCGACCACCGCACTGGATGTGACGATACAGGCCCAGATCCTGGATCTCATGAACAAGCTAAAGGAGGACACAGGTGCTTCTATCCTGTTCATCACTCACGATCTGAGTGTTATCGCGGAGATGGCCCAAAGGGTGATCGTTCTTTACTGCGGCAGGATCGTAGAGGAAGCTCCTGTCGGAGAGCTGTTTTCAGCCCCGAAACATCCCTATACCATCGGACTTCTCAACTCTATACCCGCTCTTAATCCAAAAGACAGCAATCGCCTGCGTACCATCGGTGGTACGGTAAGCTCGCTGTTCTGCCTTCCGGACGGCTGCAACTATTTCGATCGCTGTCCGGATGCAATGGACGAATGCCGGTACGAACCTCCCGTTGCGGAGGTGGGATCGGGACACAGGGTGTGGTGTTGGAAACACAGATAATATTTTGGAAACGGAGAAACGGTGAAACGGAGAAACGGTGAAAAAGACAGGATCCTGGTGTCAGCTCAACTTGAAGAAACACTGATTATGTTCAGGTCCCCGATTCCCCGTGTCGTGGAGTCAGAACATGACTCCACTCGTTGAAGTCCGCAACATCGTAAAGCACTTCCCCGTAACGGGTGGTGTGCTTCTGCGCGAGATCGCCAAAGTGCACGCTTTGGATGATGTGAGCCTGACTATCGAGTCCGGTGAGACTCTTGGCCTGGTGGGTGAGTCCGGGTGCGGGAAATCCACATTGGGAAAACTCATTCTGAGACTGGAGGAACCCACCAGTGGCCAGGTCCTGTTCGAGGGGGAGGATATCCTGGCTTACGACGCCGAACGTTTGAGAAAACTGCGCGAGGAGATGCAGATCATTTTCCAGGATCCCTTCTCTTCCTTGAATCCCCGGAAAAGTGTGGCCCATATCGTAGGGGAACCGCTTCTGGTGCACGGGATGAGGAGTCGAGCCGATAGGGAAAATCGTGTTGAAGAGCTTCTGGAAGTGGTTGGTCTTGGCCGTGAGCATATGCGCCGTTACCCACATCAATTTTCCGGTGGGCAGAGACAGCGTATAGGGGTAGCGCGGGCTCTGGCTTTAAACCCCAAGCTCATTATTTGCGACGAGGCGGTCTCGGCGCTGGACGTTTCCATCCAGGCCCAGGTAATCAACCTCCTGCAGGACCTTCAGGACGAGTTCAAGTTGACCTATCTTTTCATTTCCCACGATCTTTCGGTGGTGGAACACATCTCGGACAGGGTGGCGGTCATGTATCTGGGCAAGGTTGTGGAACTAGCCGACTCGATAACGATCTACTCAAACCCTCTTCACCCCTACACCCAGGCGCTCCTGGGGGCGGCTCCGGTTCCGGACCCATACCGGGAAATATCCCATACGATCCTGAAGGGAGATGTTCCCAGTCCCATTCACCCTCCATCGGGATGCCGATTCCGCACGCGCTGCCCCTATGCGGAGCAGATTTGTACGGACCATGAACCTGAGTTGCGAGAACTGGCGGCGGGGCACACCGCAGCATGCCACTTCGCGGGGCAAAGGCCATCGCTATTTAAACCAGCTGTCGATAGTTAGCTGAGAATGTAGAAGGAAAGGCTGTATCAAGGTATCGAAGTATCTACGTATCTAGGTAACACCTCGAAGCCGAAACCTGGAACATCGACCATCGGCCGGCGTCATTCCCATTAAAGGCAGTTCCTGGTGCCTTATACCTATTTGGTACAATGTTTTTACTTAGACATTTCAACGCCTACATACTTAGATACCGCCTTATCCGGAATCCAGGTTGGAGTTTGGAATTCGATTTTCGAATTTTCAATTAGAAATTCTTAATCCTCAATGTTTTTAACCTTTCACTATTCACTATTCACTGTTCACCTTTGACTTCCCAATCGGTATCTCCACAATCCCCTCATTGGGCGTGAATAATTCTTCATCAGGGGTGCCGTCTTCCATTAAAACAGTGGCGTGTTCATCAGAAGATACATGCTCTCCTGCGATATCCGGTGGGATATATGTAACGGACTCCGGCTCCTTCTCCGCATCCACATGATCGGAAGGTGCTCCGGCAAAAGGGATCTCCACCAGGGCGGCCAGGTACTGATCCTCTGTGATCATGCGGCCCTTGAGCATGACCCCGAGAAGGTGGTCCGAACGGTCCATCACCCGGTCCCGGTGTCGGTCTGGATCGTAAACCTTCGGGCCGGGAAGCATGGCGGCCAGAAAAGCGCTCTCGCGAAGAGATAACTCAAGCGGTTGTTTGCTGAAGTGGCGTCGAGCCCCTGCCCTCACCCCGTAGACCATGTCACCTAACTCGACCACATTGAGATAAAGCTCCAGGATGCGGTCCTTGGTGAGCGTTTTTTCCATGCGCCGGGCAAGGACCAGTTCGCTCACCTTGCGTTTTACGGTTTTGTCTCGGGAAAGGAAAAGGTTTTTGGCCAGCTGTTGGGTGATGGTGCTGGCCCCTCGAACGAAGCGCCGCTCCCGAAAGTCCTTCAGGAGCGATTCGCGAAGCTCGAACCAGTCCACCCCCTTATGGGAATAGAAGGAAAAATCCTCGCCGGCCATGACCGCATTTTGAAAATCCCGGGGGATCTCCTCCAGGGGGACCCAGTCTGTATTTTGAGGGCCCACAGTGACAGGAAGGTGACGACCCTGCCAGTCTGGGAAATTCACGGAGAAGGATGCTCCTGGATCCGTGAGAAAATCCACCTGGGGTAGATTGTAGACGGCCAGGAACAGCCAGCCACAGGCGACAAGAACGGACAAAAAACAGGATAGGAGGATCCAGATCGTCAGTTTTTTCACGGAGAAGAGAAGCTTCATGGCCCGTGGTTTATAACATGAACCGTGAGGTTTGTGAGGCGACTTTTATTTGTCCTCGTGGCAATTCCCGCGTGTCCTGATTCCGGACCGGAAAGTATTGTTTGCCACACTCACTAGGGCCAGTTACACATTCTCATGTGCAAATCCCAATAATATCAATCGGTTGCCTTTCATGTACTCCGTGGGCTAAAATCGTGGTGCCTTATCGGGGGCATACGGGGAGCAACATCCTGAAAATACGATAATCACCGTCATTCCGGACGTCACGCCAACGGCGTGATGAGCCGGAATCCAGTCGTCCTTGCCTGCCACGTCGACTTGTCGCTGTGAGGCCGTTGGCGAAAACGGAAGCAATCCAAGGGTAAAATAGTTGCTATAAAAACGACAAAAGACTTAACGTAGAGTTGCGCCCGTCTTCGCTTTCAGCTACGCCGCGGCAGGCTGGACGACCAATTATGGTCGCACCGCCCCTCGGCTAAACTCGGGATCCTGAGCAAACGACAGTGCGTCGAAGGACAAGGGGCCGCAGAGAAATACTTAGTAAGAAGTGACGGATGAATGCCAAGGATCTGGGACTTTATCTTTTCTTTCGGCCCCGGAAGTTTGTAGATCTGTGGCAGCGAAGCCAGGAAAAGCAGCAGGCCGCGTCCGAGAATGTGGAGAACGAAGAGGATATCACTGGCTACTGAAAGCTGTTATTTTTTGAATCTTGAATCTTGAATCTTGAATCTTGAATTCTGCTTGGACCTTGGACTGGCCTTTTCCGAGCCTCAAAAGTATCTTAATTAATCAGGAAGCGAGGAAAACGATTTGTTCTGTCCCAACTGCAAAGCTGAATACAGGCCGGGTTTCACCGAGTGCGCCGATTGCAGTGTGTCCCTGGTGTACGAACTGCCTGAGGATCCGTCCCCAGACCTGTCCCAGGTCCCGAGGAAAGGTCAGGATGCGGATCTGGTCTCGGTGTATTCAACCTACAACCCCGGCGATGTCATGTTTGTAAAATCTCTTCTTGACGCCGAGGAAATTATCTACAATTTTCAGGGGGAGTTGTTTGAGGGGAGCGGTATCTTCATCGCTCCAGCCATGCTTTTTGTGGCGAAGTGCGACGCGGAAATGGTGATGGAGGTCCTGAGGGATCATGGGATAGAGTAAAGCTTAGTACCCAGTACCCAGTACCCAGTATCCAGGAGCCAGTAGCCAGAGGAAGATCCGGACTGAGCGACTAAGAGACTTGGCGAAAGGTCAAAAAATTGGACCCCAGAGCAACCTCTTTCAGGCTACACTGCATCGTAAATCTTTGATCTTGGATGTTGTTTGAAATGTGAAACTTGAAATAGAAAGGAATGATCCATGGATTTTTATGAGCTTGTACGAAATCGCGAGAGCATCCGGAACTACGACCCGGCAAAGCCTCTTGAAAAAGATACCCTTTACAGGATACTGGAAGCGGGGAGGTTGGCGCCGTCGGCGGTTAACTACCAGCCGTGGCGATTTATGGTGATCTCCTCGAATGAGATGCTGGCAAAAGTGCGGCCGTGCTATCCTCGTTCCTGGTTTCACGATGCGCCCCATATCCTGGTTGTGGTGGGGGTGGCGAATGAGGCGTGGGTGAGGGAAAAAGACGGATACAACTTTCTGGAGACCGATCTCACGATCGCCCTCGATCATATGATCCTGGCGGCAGAATATGAGGGTGTGGGAACCTGCTGGGTGGGTGCCTACGACCCGGATATCCTGAGGAATGCTCTCTCCCTGAAAAAGAACGAGATCGTGTACTCCATCACCCCACTGGGCTACCCGAAGGAGGGGTTTGAGAAGAAAGGGAACAAGAAGAGAAAAGAGATCAGCGAGATCGTGAAATTCTTGTGATCCAGCACGCAGAACGAAAGGCTGTATCAAGGTGTCGAAGTATCTACGTATCTAGGTAACACCTCGAAGCCGAAACCTGGAACATCGGCCACCGGCCGGAGTCATTCCCATTTAAGGCAGTTCCTGGTCCTTTCCAATCACAATTTACGAATTGCGGATTTTTACGCATAACAAAGCCCGCCTGACGGCGGGCTTTGTTATGATTGTTCAGGAATTGATTAGATGTGACTCACTCTTTCTTGTGGCACTCAGCGCACTTGGTCGGGCCCTTGGCCTTTTCCTGGTGGCAAGTCTTGCACAGAACGTGGAAGGGGTTCTTCTTGGAACTCATGGAACTCGGGTCGGGCGCGGCGGGGTCTTTGCCGTGGCAATCGAAGCAGTTCTGGGGATCTTCTTTCTCGGTGGCAGTGTGATGACAATCCGCGCAATCGATGGTCTCGGAATGGGTCAGGTGCGGGAATACAACGGGTGGTTTTTTCGCCTGAGCTTTGTCAATTGTAATGACATCAGGCGCACCGCCTTGGGCGACCGCGACCAGGGCTGCCAAGCTGATGGCCATGGCTAAAAGAGTGAGAATGATGATGGTTTTTCTCTTCATTGAGCTCCTCCTTGAAGTTTTCCCCTCCATAAATAGTCAAGAACAAAAGTGCGTTCTTATCTCATATTTGGACATAATAAGGCAAGATTAAATATGATAGCATATCCGCCAACCGGGCCTCAATTTTCATCAACGTTATACATGTAGTGGCCGCCATGCTGGTCTGGTCGCTGCTCGGTGCGACGTTTAATGGTCCACAGGTGCGGCCGCCCTGTGTGTTCTCGCCGGCGTCTGGTTAAGCCAGTGGGGTGGGCAGGTAAAAACTTCCGTAATCAGTGATCGATAATTGGTAATCAGTACCCAGTAATCAGTACCCAGTACCCAGTATCCAGGAGCCAGGAGCCAGGAGCCAGGAGCCAGGAGAAAAACCTGTATCTAAGTATGTAGGTGTCGAGGTTTCCAGGTAACACCTGATTCCGGAACCCGAAACTCGAAACTCGAAACCCTTCTTCTTGCTTTCCCTTTTCAGTGAACTTGAGGTTATAATTAAAGCCAATGCCTGGAACCTGGAACTTGGAACCTGGAACTATAAGCCTATGTATCTCGGCCATTACGCTATAGCCTTAGCGGCTAAAAGAGCATCCCCTAACACATCTCTGGGAACTCTTATCGTTGCGTCACAACTCATTGATATCATCTGGCCGCTTTTCGTCCTCGTGGGGCTCGAAAAAGTAGTAGTTGATCCTGGAAATACAGTTGTCACCCCTCTTCTCTTCGTTAAATATCCATTTACTCACAGTCTCCTTTCGGTGCTCATATGGGCCTGTCTCTTTGCCTCTTTTTACTGGATGGTGAGCGGGAACAGGACAGGGACGCTAATGGTGTGGCTGGCTGTGTTAAGTCACTGGATCCTCGATTTTTTTACACACGCACCGGACCTTCCCCTCTATCCAGGCAGTGAAAAATTGGTCGGATTGGGGTTGTGGAATTCCCTTTCGGGGACGCTGGCACTTGAAATAGGATTATTAATTGTTGGAGCGATCCTTTATCTGAGTGTTACGCGACCGGCAAACAGGACGGGAAAATATACCTTCGTGCTGCTCATGGTGTTTCTTCTTGTGACCTATTTCGTAAATATCCTGGGACCTCCTCCACCGGATTACAGAGCCGTCGCCTATTCCGGAATACTGCTGTGGTTGCTTGTCCCGTGGGGGTATTGGATTGATCGCAACAGGCATCTCAAGATCAGATCGGGTTTGTACTTAACCAGACTCAAATACAGAGAGAAGTTGCTATGAGGTATGAATAGTTGAAGGATCGTGATTCGTAACTCGCCTGCCAGCCGTAGCTTTAGCGAAGGTTGGTGATTAGTTATAGTTGTAATTGAGAATTACGGATTGAGAATTGAGAATTATAAACGTTGATCTACGCTTTGCGGTCCAAACCCCCGATTCCTCAATGCTGAATGCTCAATTCTCAATCCAACGGGAGAATCAGTGAGCACCACAACTGTCAAACGTTACAGCCTCCCAGAGGAGGTTGCCAGCAGCGTCACTCATGGTTTAGGTGTGGCTCTGAGCATCACCGCTCTTATTATCCTGACAACACTTGCCGCCAGATCCGGTGATATCTGGAGGGTTGTGAGCTTTTCAACCTACGGTTCAACTCTCATCATGATGTACCTCTCTTCCGTCCTCTACCACACTTTCCAGTGCCCGGGTGTCAAAAGGATTTTCAGATATTTCGATCATTCCGCCATCTATCTGCTTATCGCCGGTACCTATACACCGTTTACTCTGGTCAACCTGAGGGGTACTTGGGGGTGGACCCTGTTTGGTCTTATCTGGGGGCTCGCGGCTTTCGGGATGCTCATGACCGTTCTCGGGGTCGGGCGATCCCGGGTCCTGGCGAGCCTTGTATACATAGGGATGGGGTGGCTCATCGTCATCGCCATCAAGCCTCTCCTTGAGGCTATCCCGCCTGGAGGTGTAGCCTGGCTGGTGGCTGGCGGCCTGTTTTACACTCTGGGTGTTGTCTTCTACGTCTGGAAAAGGCTCCCCTTCAACCACGCCATCTGGCACCTGTTCGTGCTGGGCGGCAGCGTGTGCCATTTTTTCGCAATTCTCCTTTATGTTCTGCCATTCCGACCCGTCTAGGTATTATTGAAAGCTATCGCTACGAGACCGTCCTGAGCAAACGGAGTGCGTCGAAGGGCCATTTTTTTGCTGTCTTGTTTTATGTGCTACCGACCTGATCGAATCCAAAATTCAAGATTCAAAATTCAAAACTAAAGTCCGTGAACGGTGAATGGTGAACGATAAGATCCAGGACGCAAAAGAAGGTTTTTGGTTGACAGCTTATTTTTTCGGATCTTGGATTCTGGATCTTTCCCCTTTTGAATCTTGAATTTTGAATCTTGAATAAATCGAACATAGAATCCTCAATTCTCAATCCTCAATGCGCAATTGAATTTCCCTCTACACTCTGCACCCTGCACTCTGCACTTAAGGGATAGGGGAATATATTCCACCTCTCAGGTGTATACTGGTGCATAGACTTTTAGTTTCCCTTTCCCTGTTTGGAGGTGAAGCATGAAAAGGACACTTATTCTGATCGTTGCGGTAACGCTTGCGCTGAGTGCTACCGCCCAGGCCCGGACGAAGCTGGCGGCCCTGCCGGACAGGGAAGCAGTAACCATCCGCTTTGACAACCCTGCGGCGACCCTGGTGGAAGAAGAGCGGGTGTTGACCCTTCAGGAGGGGGAGAATCTGGTGGATTTTTCCTGGAGGGGTGTTCAGATCGACCCCGATTCCATCCGTTTGGCGATCATGACGCACCCTGAAAAAGTCACCCTGCTGTCAGTGTCATATCCTCCGGGCGAGGCTGCCCTGGTCTGGCGCATCCACTCGGAGGGCGCCTGGGAGGAGAAGGTCCGAATTTCCTATCTTCTCTCCTACATCGACCGGCTCATTACCTACAAAGGCGTGGCATCGAAGGATGAAAAATCCCTGGATCTCCAGGCGTTCCTTGTGCTCAGAAACTTCTCCGGGGAGGATTTCGATGATGCCAGAGTGGTCCTTGGCCAGGGAGACCCCTTCACCGGTCGGACAGCTCACGAGGAAACACGCCAGATCCACTTCCTCACAGCCAGGGGAGTTCCCATAAGAAAGACTTTTACCTGGGACTCGGCCTCAAAACCCTGGGAGCCGAAGCGGCTTGAAATCGATGTAGGCATCCCTGTTCACTACATCATTGAAAACGAAAACGATGGGGAGTCCGGCCTGGGCAAGGATCACCTCTGGGACGGCAAGATCAGGATATTTCAGGATGACGGCCAGGAAGGTGCCATATTCCTGGGCGAGGACCATGTCGGCATTACGCCGGTCGGAGGTGAGATGCGAATCTATACAGGGGACAGCCGCGATGTTTCCGTCACCCAGGTGAAGACAAGGGACCTGCGCATTAACCCGAGGCCGTCCAAACACAGGATCGTTCTTTACGATACTGATGAGGAGATCCGGACCGAGGTGGAAAACTTCAAGGATTCACCCGTTACAGTGGACCTGATCCAGCACATTCCGGGCGAGTGGGAGATGAAAAGGTCGAGCATTGACTACGAGAAGAGGGACGCGAACACCTTGGTCTTCAGGGTAAATGTTCCGGCCAAGGGCAAAAAGAAGCTCTCCTTTAATTACAATCGTCGTAATGTACATAATTAGAAGTCTGCCGGAAAACCTATGAGACTTCTAATTATTGATAACCTCGCAAAAATCTCTTCGAGCTATTTTGCGAGGCGGGAGACGAGAACCATGAAAAAGACAATTATTTCATTTTGTTTAATATTAGTCTGGCTGCTGGTGACTTCGTCCTCTTCCTGGGCCAAGGTGGACCTGGTGACACTGCCGGCGAGGGAAAAAGTTCAAATAACCATATACAACTCGGCGGACCTCACGCTGGCGAGGGACATCCGTACCCTGACCATGAGGAAGGGTCCCAACCGGCTGCAGTTCGCCTGGTCCGGGACTCTCATCGATCCGACCAGTCTTGAGATGCTGCCTCTTGATCATGCCAGGGAGATACAGCTTCAGAGCCTGCAGTTTCCGCCACGGGTCCAGGGGCTGGGTATATGGAACATCGATTCCAATGTTGCCGGAAAAGTACCTTTCGAGATCACCTATTTCACAAGCGGCATCTCCTGGCAGGCATATTACCTTGCCACTCTCACTCCTGACGAGGGTGCCATGAAGCTTCAGGGTTACGTGCGTGTGACAAACCACAGTGGGGAGGATTACGAAAACGCCGAGACGAGGCTCATTGTGGGCAAGATCAACCTTCTGGATCGTATCGCTGACCTCGCGAGACGACGCGAACCTTTTGGCAGGCCGGGTCCGGGAGTTCCTGCTCCTATGATGGGTATGGCCGCTGACATGGTTATGGAGGCGGCGGCGCCCGCGATGTACGCTGCCAAGTCGGAACTGAAAAGAGCTCGCCCCAAGGATATCCGGAAGGAAGGCCTGTCGGAATATTTTCTATACACCATCGAGGGGACCGAGGATATAGCCAACGGTTGGGGCAAACGCCTCATCTCTTTCACGGCTCAGGAGGTGCCTGTAAAGAACCTGTATCGCTATGAGAAGGAGCGCTACGGCTCTTCCACAGTGAGGTTTTTGTCCTTTGCCAACGATCGGGAACACAACATGGGGTCTGAGCCGATCCCTGGTGGAATGGTGAAAGTGTTCCGGGACACGGGGGATGAGGGTTACCTTTCCTACGTGGGTACCAGGGATACGAAGTACATTCCGAAGGGTGGGGAGGTGAACCTCAACCTCGGTCCGTCGGAACAGGTATCGGTTACCCCGACGCTCATGGATTACAGGACCAGCAACTATGAGTGGAAGAACGACCGAATAACTGGGTGGGATGAACACAGGACCGTAAAGGTGGAGGTGGCAAACTTCAGGAAAACACCGGTGCAAATTGAGGTCAGGCGAAACTTTCCGGTTACCGCATGGGAACTTGAAAATGCTGGGTACGATGGCCGTTACGAAAAAGTGGATGCGGATACGGTGCAGTATACATTAGACTTGGCCCCAAACGGACGGAGGGTCTTCACCTACGATGTGACCTGGCACAAAGGATCGAGGGGGAATAGGTAGGGTCTGGGGAAATCAGACGCGGTGACGCGGCGACTCGGAGACACGGGGAAAGAGCGGAGGTGGCCCTTCGACAGGCTCAGGACAGGCGAGTGGGAGAGGGGGGGAGGGGGGAGAAAAATCTTAGACACGGGGACGCAGACAACGCAGGGGAAGGCTTAAATCTTTGGGAAAGCGCGTTTATTATAACAGCGATGTTGTTTTACCACGGCACGGAAGAAAAGGAGGTAGGCTTAATCGGGGGGAGA
>Ga0114923_10001186_pt1 | contig 18444 bp, 39 predicted proteins | sample SumtaG_FD_89578 | JGI IMG/M metagenome (GOLD analysis project Ga0114923, IMG submission 89578) | Deep subsurface microbial communities from Indian Ocean to uncover new lineages of life (NeLLi) - Sumatra_00157 metaG | ecosystem: Environmental > Aquatic > Marine > Oceanic > Sediment | place: near...
GGAATGTAGGCTTAAAAGCAGCCATCATTTAAAGAGTGATCCGTACTTAGCTGAAGGTGTTTCCTTTTGGTAACAGAAAGTGTATTAGGTTTAGTAGGCAAGATAAATATGGGATCTTTTGCGTAATAGCACACCTATCATTTTATGTCAAGAGTAGCTTAGCGGCTAAAGTATCCCGCTGTGACCGGGAGGACGCCAGTTCGATTCTGGTCTCTTGACCTTTTTTGGTCGGATGGTCCAAATGGCAAAGACGACAGGTTGCAACCCTGTAAATACCAGTTCGAATCTGGTTCTGATCTTTCATTTCTAAAAATTCCTTTTGGAACAAAAAATTCCAGACAGTCAGTTTTTTATAACTATCAAGTATGGTAGGTTTTTTCTATATTTTACTATATTGTGGTGGATCAAAAAATGATGCCTTGATGAGCAGAAATTTTGTGAAGCACAATAAATATAGATGACTTAAAGAAGTGGAATAGGAACTTCTTTTCAATTTTTAAAGAGATAAAATTATGACTGATAAAGATAAGAAACAGATAAAGATATGGCTTACTGTTATTAAAGAAGTTATTGAGAAAAAAGGTAAAGAAGCTGCAGTAGATTTTATTAATGATTTATTAGAATTACATTTTCATGGAGAAGAAAATAATGAACTACAAAGTAGGTGACAAAGTAAGAATAAAAACTTGGGAGGAAATGGAGAAAGAGTTTGGAGAAGTTGGGATAAGAGGAAGTGAGTCTATAAATATTCCTTTATACTTTTTTACAAAAGATATGGAAATGGATATGGATATTGATTTTCCTGATAGAACAGTAAAAATTAAAGAGGTAATAGATTCGTATTATTTAATTGAGGATCGTGATTATTGTTTTATTGATGATATGATTAAAGAGAAGATATTATTATATAGCACGGAATGGAAAGACTATGTAGATCAACAAGAGTGGTTAAAACTACAGGTAGAACTACATATCGATCAACTTATGCAAGAAAAAGGAATAAGTAAAGAAGAACTTGCAAAACGACTAAAAAGAAATGTAAAATATGTAAATAAGATATTAGATGGAGCAAATCTTACTTTACATGAGATTGCGACTATATTCCTTGCTCTAAATGCAAGTTTAGTAATAGATACTAAAGAAGTTGGATTTCATACTACTATAAAGAAGAGAAAATAAATGTTTAAATTTAAATCTATTTTTAGTAAAAAGAAAGTAGTAGCACCTAAATCTACTTTTACTATTTATAAAGAAGTGAAAGAAGGAAAGGTTTATTATCATTTTGCTAAGGATGAAGTAGTTCTTTGTGGTAATAAAGATGCAAATTTAACTACTATTCCTATAAAAGAGTGGGGAATAGAAATAAGTAAAAATGAAGTATTTTGTCAAGAATGTCAAAATGGATATGTAGAGGATAGATTGTCTCATGAATATTAAAGAATTTGGAGAAATGTTATTTCTTTTAAGAGCAAATAAAGGAATGTCTGTTAGAGAAGTAGGTAAAGCAACTGGAGTTAATGCAACTCTTATAGATTATTTAGAGAGAGGAGCTAGAAAAAGTTTTCCTCATCATAAAACTTTAAGTAGTTTATGTGATTTTTATGATGTTAGATTTCAGTATATTCCTGATCAGTTATTAATAGTAAGTGTTCCTACTATTGAACCTTTAACTGAAATTATGGATATAAATGAAATAGAAGAAATTAAAGGCATGAAAACTATGAAAGAAATAAAAATATTTGCTATACAAAAAACCTTAGAGGAATGTAATTGGAATAGGGCAAAAGCAGCAAGAGTTTTAAAAATAGGTGAAAGAACTTTGTATAGAAAAATAAAAGATTATGAAATAGATGGGTAAATACTCCTCGTAGATGTTTCGGTAGCATGTGAGGTTTCCAACCTCGATGGCTCAGTTCGACTCTGGGACGAGGAATTTGGCCAAGATCCTTGGGTTTCTAGGAGGGTTCCCAGGTAAAATATATAACTCTTCCCGCGCAGAATTGGTGTTTAATGGTAGCACGTATGCTTGCCGAGCATAAAGTGAGGGTCCGAATCCCTCATTCTGCTTTTACCCGCGGGGGTGGGCAAATTGGCAAAGTCGCCTGGCTTAGATCCAGGAGTTTTGGGAGTTCGAGTCTCCCTCCCCGTATTTCAAATTTTCCAGACACTCAATTTTTGAAACTTATCACTATGACTACGGACGAAATAAAAAAACAGTTATTTACTATCAACATTAGATTAAATAATCTAGCTGAAGAGATAGGAGTAAAAAGTAGAAATATGGATAAACTATTTCTAGAAAAAATAAAACTGCAAAGTGAATTATTAGAGATGGAGGAACAAGAATGAGTGTAATATTAGCACAAGATGAATTAAGAGTAGGGATGTATATAACTGTTTTTAAAGGCAAATTTACCGAAAAAGAGATCAGCACTTTTGGACAAGTTAAAGTAGTTGTAGAAGAGAATCTTATTTCTTTTAAAGGTAGAGTTCTTAAAATTGTTGTTATAGATAGTCCTTATATAGTAGTAGAATATTATCTCTCTCGTTGTGAAGACGATCCAATAAAATTATCTTTAGATACTAGAGATATTAAATTAAAAGAATGTAGTAATGACTATGTTAAGGTATATGAGCCTAGATTTAAAGTAGTTAAAAAAGAAGTAGTTGATTGGGAATTTGAACAAGAAAAATAAGCTCCAATAGTCTAAATGGATAGGCGTCCCGCTTCTAACGGGAACGTATGTGGGTTCGAGTCCTACTTGGAGCGTTAGTATCATATCTGCTCTTAAAGCTTAAATGGACAAGCTCCTCTCTCCTAAAGAGGTGATAGTATAGGTTCGAATCCTATTAAGAGCATTTTTCTACGAAATAAAAGGAGGAGTTCGTAGTAATATATTGAAATATATTCTATACAAACAATTTTTAGGAGTATAGAATATGGCAAAGTGGAGTAAAAAAAATAAAGAAGAATATAATAAAACTAGAAGAGAATGGTATAAGAAAAATGCTAAAAAAGAAATAACTAGAACAGGTAAAGTTACTAAGGCTAGAAGAAAAAAGATAAGGGCTTGGGTTAATGATTTTAAAGCAAAAGCAGGATGTTGTAAATGTCCTGAAAATGATCCTGTTTGTTTAGATTTTCATCATTTAAGCGATAAAAAAGCTGCGGTGTCCTCTAAAATTAATAATTGGGGGATGGAAAGAATTCAAAAAGAAATAAATAAATGCATAGTTATATGTGCAAATTGTCATAGAAAACTTCATAAGTCCCTGTAGTCTAAATGGATAGGCACTGCGCTACGAACGCAGATTTTATGAGGGTTCGAGTCCTTCCAGGGATATTATGGGTACGTGGCAGATAGGAATGCAGCGGTTTCCAAAACCGTGGGAATTTTCCCTACGTGGGTTCGAATCCTACCGTGCCCGTTAAAATTTCCAGACAGTCAATTTTTAATATATATAGATGTAAATATTAATTTTTTGGAGAAGTAAAAATGGCAATAGTATCAACTGTATATAATATTAGTTGTATTTCATGTAGTAAATTACAACATGAAATGGTTAAGGTAGGACCTATGATATTTTGTCCAAAATGTTTTAATATGGAATTTGTTAATACAGGTTCTTATAGTATTGGTACTCATAATATAGATCGTGAGAATGAAAATTATCAAGATTGGTTAAATGTATATAAAAAACTGATAGATAGATAATTATTGGAGTAGTAATGGCAAATACAGAAAATAAATCTAAAACACTTAAAGAAGTATATGTTGCATTAGGCACTCTTATAGAAGAACATGGAGAAGAACCATTAAAAATATCTGTTCCTTACAGAAATGGGATAGGTCTTCATTATGAAGATATCGTATCTGTTACTACTCATGAAGGTATAGTTGATATTTTTACTACTGTTCCAGATACTAATGATATAAAATAGATTGGGAAAATTATGGATAGAGAAGAAAGTAGTAAAAAGAGAAAGAGAATAAAGAAAGATCAGTTAGTAGAAGAGATATTAGATATGAAGAGTAAAAATTCTACTAATAAAGAATTAATGGAAAGTCTTGAGTATTTAAAAATTTCTGTTAAGTATTTAGTATTTGATCTTGAAGCAACTAGAAGAGAAAAGGAAGTTCTTGCAAGAGAAATTAAAAGATTAAAAGGATTATAAAGCACTTTATAGTATGCCCAGGTAACGCTAATTGGCAACGCTCAGAAACTTAAAATTTCTGGTTTGGTGGTTCGAGTCCACTCCTGGGTATTAAACATGTCCAGGTATCCCAATTGGCAGAGGAGGTAAGCTCAAACCTTATTTATGTGGTGGTTCGAATCCACTTCTGGACATTAAAATAAAAATTCCAGACAGTCAGTTTTTAAAATATATAGTTGTAAAGTTAATTAAAATGATTTTTGGAGAATTAGATTATGTGGATGTATTTATATTTTACAATGGCTATATTATCAGCAGTTAGAGGTTTTCAAGTTTTTCAGAAAGATAATAAAGGGTTTGTTAAATCTCACGATAATTGGGCTATAGCAATTGCAATCCTTGTTTATATTATATTTGCTCCATTAGCTATTTTCTCGGAAATAATTAAAAGTATAGTAAGAGAAGATATAGCAAAAAAGGGAAAATAAACTATGAAAGAAATACTAATAAAACTAATTAATAATGAGAAGATAAATAGAGAAGATATATATGATGCACTATATGAGATTTGTGATGATGTGCATAGTGGTTGTGATAGTGAATGTCCTATTTATGCTATAATGCAACAACTTCCGGGTTTTCAAGAAATAGATGATTGTGGTTGTTTTAAAAATGGTAAGAAAATGTATGATTTTATAAAGAAAAATGGATAAAAAAGTAATTAGTGAGGCCTGGGATAGTGTGGAGGAATTGGCATACTCAAGCGGTTGAGCGATATTATGGTAAATCGTAGACTGCTCCATGATTAGGTAGGTGGGGTCGAAGCCCACGGCCTTTGCAGGTTCGAGTCCTGTCGCTCCCTACCTCACTTTATAGTATTTTTTAGTTAAAGATTTGATATTATATTAGATATAGGGTAGTAAAATGAAAACAAAACAAAATAAATGGTATTGGTTCTCTTTTTCGTATAAAGGAAGAAATCAAGGATGTTGTAATGTTGAAGCAAAAGATCGAGAAACTGCTATTCAAAAAACCATAGATCTAAATATCCATCCTAAACATGATCATATGGAGATTTTTGAGTTTGATGATGCCGAGTTAGAGCCAGATAAATTATTTTCTCGGAAAGAATTATTAGGTAAAGGATATGAAACAGATGCTATGATATTGGAAGCGATAGTTAGTAAAAATAGAGAAGAACTAAATAATGGTTAAAGAACAAACTACAAAATGTTATATAACAAGAGACGAGGGGGAGGATTTTATATGGGTGTGGTTAAAGCCTACAAAAGGTAATTTTTCTCCTGTTAAACTACCTGATAGTGATGTAATTTGTTGGCATAGAGAAGATATGGAGAATGCTAACTATTATTGTGTTAAAGAATTTAAAAAGAAATTTGGTTTTATCATTTCCAAAAAAACTAAAAAGTGTATGAGACTTCCTTCTAACTTGGTTTTTAATGAAGATTATAAACTCATCTCTAACGATCCTGATCGCAAAAAATAATTTTATCACCTTTTTCAAAATTATCAATTGCCCATAATGGTTGAAGATTATTCAAACTCCAGCAATATTTAAATTCTACATCGTTCATTGAATTATACTTAAAAAAAGAAATAGGAATGATATGATCAATATGCCAAGCACTTCTATTATCCCAATTCATACCTAGTTTAAATAATTTTTCTAAATGTTTTTCTAATTCTTTTATAGTATACCCGACAATACCTTCCCAGTGTTTTCTATTTTTAGATATGTTATTAGATTTTAGAGATCTATTAATAGCATTGGCCATGTTAATACGTAGACGATAGAGGGGGTCGTTATCGTATTTATTCTTCTTATATTTATTTCTTTTATCCCTGTTTTCTTTATTATATTGACAGTAATACCCTTTTTTCTTATCAATGTTATTCCTATAGTATTTTGCTTCTTTTTTTAATATTTTTTCTTTATTAGATTGATAATAGTTTTTGGCTTCTTCTAATATTTTTATTTTCTTATCTTCGTAGTATTTTTTTCTTCTTATTTTTTCTTTTTCTTTGTTATTTTGATAATAATTTTTACTTTTTTCGATAATAGCCTTTTTGTTCTTTTGAGAATATTCTTTACTATTCATATCTTTTCTCCTTATTTAAGATATATTCTATTATCATTTCTCTAACAACTCCAGTTTGTGTTTTATACTCTTGTTGAGTATATTTTTTGAATTTATTATATAATTCTTCTGGTATTTCTATTCTTACTGCTTTATAGTTATTTCTCATAATCTCTCCTCTTATATATAGTTTATGTATATTATATTCTATATCTATATGTAAATTCCTTCTTTTATTTTGAGAAATTATAAAATTCCAGACAATCAGTTTTTAAGAAATATAGTTGTAAAGTTAGTTAGATTTTAATCTTTTTCGGAGAAAATGGATATGATAATTAGAAAAACATTAATAGCTGTAGGGATAGTATTTGTTATATTCTTAATTACATTATTTGTTATTGAGTTAAACGACCAATACGAACAAGAGTCACAACGTATTGAAAATGAACAATTAAAAGTTAAACAGATCAGAGAAGAAAAAAGATTAGTTGAGGAGGAAGAGAAAAAGCAGAGACTTTTAGAAGAAGAATCGGAACGGGAAAAAATAGCAGAAAGTCCTGAAGGGATAGAAGCAAGAACAATTTTTGGTATTGAATTAGGAAGTAATATTTCTGAAATAGAATATTATTTAAGTCCAGCTGAGTATAAAAAAATTCAAGCAAAGAACGATCAACTTGAGAAAATATGGAGAGTTAATACCTATATTACTACAGGTAGAATAAATTATTGTTATATCTCTTCTTATAAAGGAATAATTTATAAATTACAAGTTACTATGTACGATGGTAGTTTAAATAATTGGGAAGCACTCACAAAAAAAATAGAAGAAAAATATAATACTACTCCTTTGTATGATATGTGGAGTGATATGGAGTCTAAATATACATATAAGGTAAATATACTTGGACTGGGAGAAGTAATAATACAGATAGATCACGACTCTGTATTAGAAGGTGTATTAAATGAAAGAGCAGAAATATCTTTAGTTTACATGGTAAATTCAATTAATGATAAAATAAGTAGGGATAAGTTAGAATTAAAAAAGGATAGAATCAATAGTGATAATTTGTAATAAGTAGTAGCACTTAGACTATTGAGAAAGCAGGAGTTATAAGAATTTTCCCTGTTTCTATTTTTTACTTAAAAGCGAAATCAATATTTAATAAAATTAAAAGGAAGAAATAAGATGGCTAAGAAGTTTAACAGGGGAGATATAGTAAATTATGGTTTTTACACAAAAGTAAAGATAATTGGTAAAGATGATAAACATTATATATTAAGAGATAAGAGAGAAAATATAAAGAAAGTATATATAGATTTATTTGAAAAATATGCTACAGTAATGAAGTAATTCCAGACAGTCAGTTTTTGATTATTATAGGATGTAAGTATTATTTTTTACTTGAAAGCGAAAGTAAAATGTAATAGAATAATTATTTAGAAGAAATTTTGTTAAGAGAAAGGTGTAGTCATGGTAGTATTGTTACTTTTATTGGGGGTTTTAGTTTTAGCAATTTGTTTATATGTAAGATTCTTACACAGTCCAAATATCGAAAAATTTGCAAAGAATTTAGATGTAGATTATGTTGAGAAGGAAAAACCTATTAAAACAACTATTAAAGAAGTAGAAGGAATTAAAGATGGTCTTTCAAAGAAAGCAACGAAAAACAGAGAACAAGCAAAGAATTTGGAAGATGAATCTAGCACTATTGATAGTTATCTTGATAGTGATAAAGATATTAAGAAGGAGGACTGCTAATAAAAAAATATAGAGGTTAATTAGTAAATAGTAGTTATGTAGTAAAATCGTGTAGTAAAAATTGTAAATTAAAATTATTTAATGAGGTATTAAAATGAAGGTTAAGCAAACAATTAGTATGGTATTAGTAGGTATTGTCGTTCTTGCGGTATTTGCTCTTATTGCAGGTGGATTTGGTAAGAATAATGACCAAAACTGGCAGATTATTCAGAGTGTTACGGGCAATATTTCTGTTAGGAGTACAGCAGGTTGGTATCTGAGAAAATTTGCGACAGTGACGACTTATCCGAGGTATATTGAGTATACTTACAATGATAATCCTGATGAAGGAGCGAAAGCACTTGAATCGATGAGTGTTACGTTTAATGATGGTGGTAAGGCAGATATTTCCACTCTTATTCGTATTTCAACTCCATTGTTAGAAGCAGATAGAAAAGAATTCCATCGTCAATTTGGTGGCAGTCTTAAGAATATTAAAGCAGCTGTTAAGGCTCATAAAATAAATTGCTTGAAAGCTTCTGCTCCTTTAATGAGTTCTTCTGAAAATCAATCTGCTCGTAAGGCAGAGTTTAACCAAATCGTTGAGGATCAGTTGGTCAAGGGTTTATATGTTATGCGTAAGGTAGAGAAAGAATTGAAGGATCGTACAGATGAAAAGGGCAGACCTATCACTGTCTTTGCAACAGAAATAGTTACTGATAAAAATGGTATGCCAAGGGTTGCAAAATTTTCTCCTCTTACAGAGAACTATAAGATAGGTATTACTCAATTTTCTATCACCGAAACTGCATATGATAAAGAAACATTGGAACAGTTTTCGGCAAAGAAGAAATCGTTCTTAGCGGCTGAGAAATCTAAAGCTGAAAGAGAACAAGAAGTTCAACAGCGTTTAATGGTAATTGAAAAGGGTCTTCGTGAGAAAGCAGAAGTTGAAGCTGAGGCTAATAAAAAGATGGCTACTGCTGTTATCGCGGCTCAATTGAAAGCAAATGTTGCTATTCAAACTAAAATAGCGGCAGAGACAAAGGCTAATGAGAAGTTATCAGTTGCTGAAATCAATAAAGATGAAGCACTTATGATAGCTAGCAAGAAACTTGAAGTTGCTCAAATCGAAGCACTTGCGGCAGTTGAAGATAAAAAGGCTATGATTTCAAGGGCACAAGGTCGCAAAGAAGCGATTCAATTGTCAGGTGATATTACTGAATTGGAACAGGCTATGATTGATGCTGAAGTTCAAAAGGCAACAGCAGTTGCAGAAGCATTGGCTAAAATTAAGGTTCCTACCACTATGTTCATTGGTGGTAACGAAGGCGGTAATAGCACAATGGAAAATCTTATCAATTTAAAATTGATGGAAGCAACAGGTATTCTTGATGCAACTAAGGTTAACACTTCTAAGGTAGAACGTAAGATTACAAGAACTACAAAGTAAGTTCTCTTTATAATTTCCTTGATTAGATTGACCTCTATAATAGGGCGAAACCTCCTACTACTTCGGTGGTAGGAGGTTTTTTATTGGACTACATATAAAATTCCAGACAGTTAGTTTTTAAATTATATCAGTGTAAATGTTAATAAATTTTGGAGAAAAAATTATGTTGAAAAAAGACAAACCACTAGGAATAGTATTATGGAAGGGGAAATCTTTATTTGATGGTGAAAGAATTATGGTCGTTGCTACAGGTATCTTTGATAAAACGGCTAATTCTAAAACAGGGAATATGATACAAACTTGGATATTACGTAGAGATATATCCCCTATGCTCGCACGCAGACTAGGTGAGGATAAAAGTATTTGTGGTGGTTGCAAGTTACGCGAAACTAGCTCATGTTACGTCAACCTATGTCATGGCCCGGCTCCGGTATATAGGGCTTATCATGATGGGAGATATAGAGATTATACAAAAGAAGATAATAAGTATTTTGAGGGCAGAAGTATTAGATTAGGTTCATACGGGGATCCAGCTTTTGTAGATTTTGAAGTATGGGAAAATATTTGTAGTGTTGCAAAATCATTTTGTTCTTATACACACCAATGGAAAAATTGTGATCAAAGATTAAGTATGTATTGTATGGCAAGTGTAGATAGTATAAAAGGATATATGAAAGAGTATGAACAAGCACGACTATTAGGATGGAGAACATTTAGAATTAGGGAAAGTTTAGATAATCTTTTAACATCACATGAATTTGTTTGTCCTGCAAGTAAAGAGGGTGGTGTTTTAACTACTTGTGAAAAGTGTAATTTATGTAGTGGTTTATCTAAGCCTGTACATAAAAGCCCTACTATTGTGCTTCATGCAGATAGTGACTCTATGGGTTCTTCATGGAGAAAAGATAGATATATGAAATTAATGAAGAAGATAAAGAATAAAAAGAAATGGAGAAGGGACTATAAGTCTGAAAGAAAAGAGTTTAAAAAGGTATGCCCTTTTTAGAAAAATCCAGACAGTTAGTTTTAGAAAAGTATAGGTTGTAAAGTTAATAATTTTGGAGAAATAAAATGAATTGGACAATAATTTACAAAGAAGATTATACAGATGAAGCATGGGCAGGAATGTTAAATGATTTATCTTTGCCTGATGATACAGACGAAATAACTGCAAAAGCTATATCTTATGTAACAGAAAGTGGTAGAGTTGCAGGAAGAAAATCAGTTGAAGTAGAAGATAGTAATAAACATATAAAAGCTCTTTGCCATGATATTAGTTATTTTTTTAGAGAAACAGATTTAGATATAGATTGTTGTGGAGTTGAGCATATTGAATATATGATAGGTCAAGGATATATCGAGGGAGATTTAACTGTAACAGACCCTGATAATCCAGAAGAAGTTTATCATGGATATTGGAGTATAGTAAAGTGAGTATAAAAAATATTATACATGATATAATATTTAAGATATGTATAGTAACTGATATATCTTTAATTATATTTTGTATATTATATATTATTCTTGATCAAACTATTGGGATATGGAATATATTTCCTTTGAATTAATTCCAGACAGTTAGTTTTTAATAAATATGTATTGTAAAGGAAAAGAAAATGAAATCAATTACTTTAATTATTGTTGGAGTAGCATTATGTTGTAATGCTTGGTTTTTTCAGGGCTTTGTTGTATAGCAGTAGGTATTTTTAAGAAATAAATAAGATATTATTTTAATTTTTTGGGAAATAAAAAAATGTCAACAGTAACAATTAAAGAACATAAAAAATGTATTTGTGTAGAGTTTGGAGTTACAAATAATAATAAGTTTTGGGAATATACCATTTTTGATGATGGCACTTGTGAGACTGCTTGGGGTAGAGTTGGGGGACATGTAACAAGAAGAGATACTCCGGTAGCTAAAGCCTTAAAAAAATGGGGTGAAAAAACAAATCCATATAATAAACCCGATAAAAGATATACGGAAATTAAAGCTGTTGATACAGGTAGCTCTGTTTCTGTTAGTTCTGTTAAAAATGCAGAACTTAAAGATGTCGCAAGAAAACAAATAAAAAGTAAAAATCCTATTGTGCAAAAACTTGTTGACTATCTTGTACAGGTTAATGCTCATCAGATTTTAAAGCAAAGTGGTGGGAAAATTACTTATGATGTAAGTTCTGCACAATTCAAAACACCTCTTGGAGTTATAGCACCTGATCAAGTAGCAGAAGCAAGAGATTTACTTGTTGAAATTTCTGATTTTGTAAAAGATAATGATTTTGGCAATAGACAATTCGATAGAACTTTAAACTCTTATCTTAGACTAATTCCTCATGATGTAGGGATGTCTAAAATTACACCAAAATTAATATTTCCTAACACTCAAACAGTTGTTGCTGAAAATGATTTGCTTGATGGCTTAACAACTTCTTTTATTGATGTTACAACTAAACCTAAAAAGAAAACTACAAAAAAGAAAGATAATACTCCACAAGTCTTTAACGTGGAGTTGGAGATTATCACTGACAAAAAGATTATTTCTTATGTTAGAAATCTTTATCAGAAAACCCGAAAGTCAATGCACCAATCTAATAGCTTATCAGTTCATGCTGTTTATACTGTTAAAATTGTAGTAATGGCAAATGCTTTTGATAAGTATGGAGCAAAGTTAAACGACATTAGGCAATTGTGGCATGGAACAAAGGCCTCGAATTTGATTTCAATTTTAAAACAGGGTTTGATTATACCCCCTTCTTCTTCAAGCCATGTAACAGCCAGAATGTACGGAAATGGCGTGTATGCAAGCTCTGTTAGCACAAAAGCATTAAATTACGCCACGAACTTTTGGGGAAGTGGAGGATCAACGGACAGAACGTTTATGTTTTTATTAGACATGGCGATGGGCAAGTATTATGATACTCAAACTTGGGGTGGTTCTTATCCTAAGCCAGGTACAAATAGTACTTGGGCTAGATCTGGTAGAGCGTTAAAAAATGATGAAATGATAGTTTATAGATTAGATCAAGTAAATTTAACTCATCTCGTGGAATTCAGATCAAGATAAATAAAGGATTATTATTTTGTTCATAGTATATTATATATAGAGAATTAAGAACTATATAAGGAGTTAATATACTATGCATAAAAAAAGTTATAAATATCCACAATTAAATAATAAAGAGTGGCTATATAAAAAATATATTATTGAAAAAATAAGTGCTTGTGAAATAGGTAGAATAGTAGGAGCTAAAAGTAATCAAACTGTAGAGCAAGCCCTTAAAAGATTGGAGATAAAAACAGAAAGAATAAGACCTCCAAGAGTAGTGGGGAAATCTTTTTACGAAAAGTTAAATAATTATAAATGGATGTATCAGAAATATATAGTTGAAGGAAGATCAACCATTGACATCTCAAAATTAGCAGGGGCAAAATCATGTGCCGCTGCTAGACAATCTCTTAATCGATTAAAAATACCTGTTAGAAGCAAAACCGAAGGACGTTTATGTAAAAGAGATAAAAATTATCATTTTAATGCAGATAGACAAGTTATTGATGGATGTATGTTAGGAGATGCTTGTTTATCTATATCCTCAGGAGCTAAAACTAAAAATTATCCCAAATTTAGGAAAACCAACATTTATTATGATCATCATAAGTTTGTAGGTGGAATACTTTTCGGAGAAAATTGGATAGATAGAGTAAAAGAGTATCCAAATAAAGGATTTAGACAATATAATTGTAAAAATGTTTTTCAAATGAGTGGGTTGGTAGATAAGCAGTTAGCACCTTTTTATAAAAGATGGTATCCAGAATGGAATGACTATATAAAAGTCGTACCAGAAGATATAGAAATAGATGACACTTTATTGTTACATTGGTTTCTTGATGATGGCTATTCTTATGTAGTCAATAGGAAATATAAAAATCCCAAATGGAATAAAAGAAAAATTAGAATAGAGTTTGCAACACAGTCATTTCAAAAAAAAGAGCTTGAGATATTTAGTCAAAAAATATATGACAAATTAGGGTTAATTATTAAACCAAGATTCCATCAAAGAAATGGAGAAGTTGCAGGAACTGGTTATGAGATGTGTTTAGCAGAAACAAAAGAGCAGGTAGAACTATTTTATGATATTATAGGATCTTGCCCTGTTCCATCTATGGAATATAAATGGAAATTATAAAATTCCAGACAGTTAGTTTTTAAGAAATATAATTATGGAAAAAATAAGAGAAGTAAAAATAAAAAAAGTTCGTGAACATGGTCCTGTTCATTTTGTAGATAGTGAAGAAAAGTCTATCGTTTGTGCTTTTGAAAATGGAAGATATTGTTCTCCTGATTGTGCAGCATATACAGAAGAAACACGTTTTAAAGATGGTGATCAATATGATCCCATTCAAGCAGCTATATGTCAAAGAGATGATTTATTTATTGGAAAAATAGTACAATGAGAAAAGTAAAAATAAAAAAAGATAACGACTTTGCTAAAGTGCGTCAATTTGAAGATGTTGAAAATAGCACTGTTATTATGTGTGCTTATGAAAATAAAATATGTTCTCCTGATTGTGCATCATTTATAGAGAAAACACGCTTTGCAGCTATGTGTCAAAGAAATGATTTATTTATTGGAAAAATAGTACAATGAAATATGGAGTAAGTGGCATAAATAATGGAGAGATATATACTACTGGAAATCCACTTGTTGAGCGTTATTTCATGAAGCATCTTAAATCTGCATATCATGATGAGACTATATTATGTGCTTATCATGAGAAAAAGAAATGTTCTGCAAGTTGTGCAAGTTGTGATATTACGAAACAAGTTATAACATGTTCAAGAGGTAATTTTGTAATAGGTAAACATTGTTAATTATTATTTAGAAAAGGAAAAATTATGAGTTGGAAAATTGATACAGAAAATGAGAATGTTGCTGGTTTTTTAGTCCTGGCGACAATAATTTTAGGGCTTTTTAAATTTACTGCGTTATGTTTAGTTTCGGGAGCTTTAGTTATTTTATTTATTTGTTCTCAAATATTTGATGGAAAAATAAAACAGTTTTTTAAAGATATTAGTGAAATAGCTAAAAATATCAGTAAGAACGAAGAAAATCCAGACAGTTAGTTTTTAGTAATTATAGTTGTAAAGTTAATTAAAATTGTTAATATTTTGTTGGAGAATTAAAAATGTGTAGTGCAATAACATGTGATGTAATTTTGGATGTTCTTACTAAAGCAATGAATGCAGGAGACGTATTTACTGCTTATGATGTGACAGTAAGAGCAAGGACGGCAACTACTGATAGTATCCCTCATTGTGATGTGAGAGATATTGTTCGGTCAGAGTTTGTGAAGGATGAGATGGAAGGATATAGTAGGAAACTTAGCAAAATCAATAGTGCTGGTTCTCCTGATGCTTTCGTCTATTATCCTGATGGCAAAAAGGCTTCGGATCATTCTCTTGTAGATGACACTACAGATAATGATGGAGATGATGACACGGCTTCTACTGATGATGGAGATGTATTTACTTTAACTGCTGAAGGCAGGGTAAATATACCTAAGAGCATGCTTGACAAGGTTGATGCACCTGCTGGTTCTTACAGTCTTACTGTAAAGGGAGTAGGGGTAATTTGTAATCCTAACAAAGATGGTCGTGTTCGGTTGGGATTGAGAACTCTTGGAGTATCAGGTTCAAAGTGTCGTATTGAAGTTAATATCCCTGCTAACACTATCGACATTGAATCTATATAATACTTTGGAAGTTAGGATAAAGAGAACTGACGAATTTTCTCCAAAGTAGTAGTTGTGGAGTAGGATACTGGGGTTTCCTACTCCACCTCTTTTTTCCAGACAGTCAATTTTTAGGAAGTATAGATATGAGAGTTAAAAATAGTAAAGAAAAACTATATAAACATCCAATGTCTATATTCTATACTTATAAGGATGAAGTGCCATCTGGGGCAAGAGTTTCTACTCCTAAAGATTGTGAGATTTGCAGGGATGAAGATTGTAAAGTAAGACAATGTTTAATAACGGAGTAGTAACTATGATAGAGACTAAAACTAAAGAGAATGAGCTAACAAAGGTAACAGGTACAGAACCTACTAAAAAGGAAATAGAGAAATTTATTAAAGAGAAATATCCTGCTCCTATAGGGACTGTTCTTAGAATCTGTTGGATGGATAAATGGGATTATTATTATCGTCTTAATTATTGGGAGATATTACCTAAAAAAGATTCTTTTTATTCTGAAGAGAGGATAGTAGATTCTAAATTTGTGATGATAGAGCATATAGGGCATGATTGGGTCACTAGAGAGTATGAAGATTAGAGAAAATCCTTTGCTTTAGCAATAATTCCAGACAGTTAGTTTTTAAAAATTATAGTTGTAAAGTTAATTTGTATTGGAGAAAAAAATGGAAACTTTAAAAGATTTTAATAATTCTCTTATTAGAAGAGAAAAAACAGCCTGTACAAAACGAAAAAATATTAGATCACAAATAGATGAGTTGCAGGATAAACTTGATAAAATGAAATATCCTGATATTATGGAAGTTTTTAAACCTATATTTGAGATAATTAGGAAAAAATTAAAAGCAAGTAAATTTGTCATGTATGGCCCATTTGGATTATGTGGTGAAAGAACGATATACTGGCTTAAAGATAGTCAAAAAGATATTGACATTGATGATAATGTATTGGGTAGTTTGTGTTTTATAAATAATACTTTTGGGGTTGAAATAAGAAATGAGAATATAGATACAAAAACTCACAAACAGAATACTATTGGTAAATTAAATGGTATGAATCATCCATCAATTAAAATAAATGATATGATGGATATTGATTGGTTATTAGAATTTGTAAAAAGGAGTTAAATGTTTAAAGCATATACTGATTATCCTATCACTGAATTAGGAGATATTGCGGGAGAGCTTGCCCCTATTAGAGAAATAGAGGTACATTCTTTTGATGGGAATAAGTATTGTGTAATTTCTGTTGATGGAGTTACTATAGAGATAAAGAGTGGTTATATCTTTTCAGAACCTGGTAGGATGGGAGTAGTCCCTCATATTGGTAGTGATAAAATAGAATCATTACCTGTTTTTGATAAATTTGGTATGGAGAGTAATTAAATGACTACTACAAGAGAACAATATCAGGTAGTGGATAAATGGTTAAATAAGTTATCAGATGAAGAAATAGCTTCAATCGAAGCAGAAAGAACAAGAAATAATCCTATTGATAGAGGATTTGTAATAGAAACAATTCTTGAACATTGTAATTATGAAGATGACTTATTGTTAAAACTTTATAATAAATCTAAAGGTAAATTAAATGACTAAAGGCACATTAAGAACAGTAGTAGGAGATGTAACTAAACCACAACGAACAGATGAGAATGAAATGGTTGTGATCCCACACGTATGCAATGATTTAGGAATTATGGGTTCGGGAGTGGCATACGCTCTTAGAAAGAAATGGGAACAAGTTTATACTGATTATGTATCACGTATTGATTATCTTACAAAAAAAACAACTACACCTATTCTTGGTCATGTTGTTATGAGTGATTGTGAAGATAATATTATTGTTGCTAATATGATAGCACAAAGTGGAATAGTCGGTATTAATAATTCTAAACCTATTAAATATGTAGCATTAGTAAAATGTATGGTAGAAGTTAAATGGCAGGTTGAAATGATGCAAAGTTTAAGTAATGTTGTGATACACGCTCCCGAGTTCGGAGGTTTAAGAGCTGGAGGTAATTTTGATTTTATATTAGAATTAATAAATGAAATTTGGATAGAAAATGGGATAAGCTGTGTTATTTACAAATTTGAAGAATAATTTCCAGACAGTCAGTTTTTAATTCTTATCTATTGTAAATATTAATTTTTGGAGAAAAAAATGATTATTGAAAAGATATATAAGTGTAGAAGTTGTAAAGATACAATTTCTATTGAAGAAAAAGGCAAACCGTCACATTTAACTCCCGCAGATGAAATATCTGAAACAATTAAGACAGATAAATGTAAAAATTGTTGTATCCCTACTACGAATGGTGCAGTTCTTTTCGTTGTAGCTGATTTGATAAAATATATTGTTTTAAAATAATTTGGAGAAAAAATGGAAATTACGTACAAACCAAGACAAACAATTAAGTGGGTAGAAGTAAAAGAAGGAACTCTTTTTCTAACAGAAGAGGGATTATTGTGTTTTAAGCTTCCAGAATGTAATGATAAGCATGGTCCAGCAAATTGTTATAGTTTTAAAGATAATAAATATTATTTTTTCAAAGATCATCAATCAGTTGGAAAAGTTGCAAGAATGTCAGTTATTATTTAATAATTCCAGACACTCAATTTTTAATTCCTATAAGTGTTAATAGTTAATTTTTGGAGAAAAAATGCAGAGAACACTTAGAGCAAGAATGTTAGATAAACTTATTTATCTGTTAAATAATACAGATATAGAGAGTTTAGAATATGAGTTCAAACAGAGGAGTATAAAATCTGAATATACACTGTTATTTACTATTATTCTTGATAAAACAGTAGATATCTATTATAAAGGTTTTATACGGGGAAAGAACAAAAAAGATGAAAAGAAAAGAGAGGCACTAAAACTACAATTAGAAAAAGACTACGATACTTTTCTTAAACATTCTCAACAGTTTATAGATGATGATTTTCTTAAAAATCATTGATAATTTCCAGACAGTCAATTTTTAATTCCTATAAGTGTTAATAGTTAATTTTTGGAGAAAAAATGGAATTAGATTTTTATGTATTACAGATGTGGGGATTAGTAGAACCTCAACTTAATGGCCCTTATGAAAAAATTGAGGCAGATACAGAATTAGAAGAATTAGTAAAAAAAGATGGAAAAGGTGAACATTCCTATAATATATTATCTGTAACAAAAGGTGCAGAAATAAATATTTAATATTGGAGAAAAAAATGAAAAAGATAATACAATTTATTTGTCCCGAATGTGA
>Ga0114923_10001187_pt1 | contig 18436 bp, 16 predicted proteins | sample SumtaG_FD_89578 | JGI IMG/M metagenome (GOLD analysis project Ga0114923, IMG submission 89578) | Deep subsurface microbial communities from Indian Ocean to uncover new lineages of life (NeLLi) - Sumatra_00157 metaG | ecosystem: Environmental > Aquatic > Marine > Oceanic > Sediment | place: near...
CATTCGCCCGGGAACCGTGGTCCTCGTATTCGAGCATCGAAGGCCGTGGGAGCCCGAGGAGCCCATTGACACGTATTCAGTCACGGTCTGGGTTCGCTAGCGACCTGAAGGTGAAGTCGTCGCCACTGAATGAGTGGTTGCATTCCCAAGCCAACTCGATATCCTTTGCGCACCATGGACTCATTCCTTTCCAAGACGCCGCTGATCGGCATGCTCCACCTACAGCCGCTGGCAGGCAGCGTCGGCTACGCACGCAACGGGACCAAACCGATCATCGATGCCGCACTACGCGATTTGTACGCACTGGAAAGCGGCGGTGTCGATGCCGTGTTCGTGGAGAACCTGAACGATGCCCCGTTTGCCAAGACCGCACCCGTTGAAACGGTGGCCATGATGGCCACCATCGTTCACACGCTCGTCGAACGCGCCCACATTCCCATCGGCGTCAACATGCTGCGCAACGACGGATTGGCCGCCATGGCCATCGCGGCGGCCACCGGCGCGTCCTTTGTTCGCGTCAACGTCTTCTGTGGCGTAGCGTTCACGGATCAAGGCACGATCGAAGGACAAGCTCGCGACTTGCATTGGCTACAGCGCGATCTTGGTACCGAGACGCTGATCCTGGCCGATGTTCACGTCAAGCACGCCGCCCATCTCACATCGCTGGAAGAAGCGGCGCTCGATGCTGAGCGCAACCGACCCGATGCGTTGATCGTATCGGGCATCGGGACCGGCCGCCGCACGGCGCCGGAGGATCTGCAAACCGTCAAACAGACTGTTTCCCTTCCCGTGCTGATCGGAAGCGGCGTCCGCATAGACAATGTGGCCACTTATCGCGAGGCCGACGGCTTTATTGTGGGTACTGTGCTCAAGGAAGACGGACGCGTCGACGCACCGGTCGATGTCGAGCGTGTCAAGGCCATGGCCGACGCAATCGCCAGCTTGCGCGATCCGGAATGAGCCGGATCGTCGTTCTCGGAGATCTGAACCTCGATATTCATGCCCATCTTCCAGGAGCTCTGACTCCAGGCGACGAGATTCGCGACAAGATTACCGTTCGACCCGGAGGGTCGGCCGGCACGTTCGCTCGTACGGCCGCACGACTGGGAGCATCCGTGACGTTCATCGGAGCCGTGGGTGAGGATTTGGTGGGCGACTTGTTGGAGAGCTCGTTGGTGCAAGCCGGCGTGACGCCCAATCTGTGCCGCACGGCCTCGGCCTCCGGTGCCGTGTTGGCACTACAGCAGGAAGACGAACGCAGCATGGTGTGCTCTCGCGGCGCTAATGACGGCCTCACGCCAGACTGGGTTTCCAAGTCGCTCCGGCAGGGGGCAGATCATCTGCACGTCTCCGGATATTCACTCCTTTCCGATGCGCAACGCGGAGCTGCAATGCGTGCGTTCTCTCTGGCACGTAGTTTCTCGATGACGATCTCGGTGGATCCGCCACCAACCAGCCTCATTCGTGCTGTTGGCACGAATCGCTTTCTTGACCTTCTTCCCGATGGGGTATGGTTGTTCCCCAATCGATCGGAAGGCCGGCTGCTGAGCGGTGAACTCGATGTCTACGAAGTCGTAGACGTCTTGTCCAATCGCTTTTCCGTCGGCGCCCTCACGATGGGTGCGGAGGGTGCCATCGCTTGGAGCGGAGCGTCGCGCCATGTTCAGGAGTCCGAGTTGCTCGCTCTCGTGGATACAACCGGGGCCGGCGATGTCTATGCCGCCTGCTTCGTCAGCCAATTCTTGCGGTCGGGGGACATTGAGCGCGCCAATGAAGGTGCCTGCAAGGCTGCCGGCTTAATGCTTCGAGATCGCCTGGCATCGACGGCTTGAATCCGGGATTCTCTCGCTCTATTCTGAGTTGAGCAATTTCGAAAAAGGAGAGTCCCATGGACGATTCCACAGCAATCCTTGTTGGCCTGGCCATCGTGGTGGTATTGATCGCGAGCTTGATGTTTTTCCTGATTCCCGAACCGTCTCAGCGTGCCATCGTGGCCACAGATCGTCTCGACCTGGCCGTTCTCAGTTTTCGAAACAGCTCGACTTGGGATGGGGTCGACGAAACCGTTCGCGCGCGAGTGGAAAGCACTCTGGTGAATGAACCGGGGATCAACGTGTTTTCCCGGTCTCAACTCGACAGCTTGCTCGCCGAGCAAATGATGTCCGAGACCGGCCTCATCGACGCAACCACTGCCGTGAAAATCGGCTCTCTCACAGGCGTAAGCAAGCTCATCACCGGTACCGTGTACGGCGTGGAAACGCGCGCCGACGCCGCCACTGTATGCCTATCCTGGGAAAGCGGGGCCTGTGTTCAGGAAGGGCCGGGAACCCGCTACTCAGTGCGAATCCTGACGCAAGTCTCGGTGGTGAACACGCAAACCGGTCTCATCGAACGTTCTCTGGACGCAACAGGATCGGACTCGGTGACAGTGCCTGCCGAAACGGCTTTTGGAGGATTCGACACGTTGCTGGCCCATGCCGCCGAGGAAATCGCCGACTCGGTGACGTCCTCCCTTTCGGCTGCCTATACACGCGAACTGCGCTATGGACTTTACGAGGACTATGAGGACAAGCAGGACGGATTCGTCGGTAGAAATGAATCCACACGATTCTCATCATCGGATGGCGAGATTCATCTGATCGTGCATTTCACGCGCGCACAGTCGGCAGAGTTGTTCGACGTCGAGTGGTCGGATTCCAGTTCGGCCTTCAGTTATCGCGTCGAAGATGTGGTCTCCAACGGTGACTGGAGACTGTATTCCCTCGATGTCTCAGGCATGATTCCGGGCCGCTATTTCGTGCACGGCTTCCTCAATGGGACCAGGGTGTTCGAAGTCCCTTTTACGATCACGCCATGATTCTACAAGGAGCGCCGTCATGATCGACGCCCGTAGCATGTTTCGGATGGGCCTTATTGCCGTGGGACTCGCAGCCGCCTGGTTTCTCCTCGTATTCATCCCCCTCTCCGGCGACATTCGATACGAAGCCCAGGAGCCATGGTCCGTCGGCACGACTGAGGAAGCCTTTGACTATGCAGGCGAAGGCGTGCGCGCCGTTCAGGGAACGGCCGTCCTGCGGATCGATTCGAACACTTCCCGCGGGATCCTCGAATTCGACTTGTCGCCCGATGATGCACTGACCGCGTTGTTCGATGACGAGACGCTTGAGCGCTCCTTTGTGCTGCGAATGCGACTCGGAGGTGCCGATGCCGTCTGGATCGATCGCATCGTTCACGGAGACAGCGAGATCGGTGAATCGCGTCTGCCTGCAATCCAAGCACTCTATGCAGGTTCCGGACGCTTCGAGCTTCTGATCGACGGGGTGCGGCAGTCCGTCAGATGGCAGGGATTCTGGTCCATCGGAAACGCACTCAGACAACCCGACGGCTCGATTCGAGATCAAGGCCTCGTCTTCTCACCACTGCTTCGAGATCAATCGGGGTTCTCCGATCCCGACCGGACGGAGTTGACTCTGTTGATCTACGATTCCCCTGATTCGGACGTCGTCATTCTTCACCTCGTCTTCCCCAACGTTCGAGCCATCGAGGGCTAGACTTCCCTAGGTATCTGAAGGCGCATCCTTCGACCCCCGTTCTCCTGGTTCGAGCATGGCATCGATGCGTGCATGGATCTCCTCAACCTGCTTTTTCTCCTTGGCCGTGCGGAACAGGTTCAGCAGTGACGAACGTGCACCCATAAGATCGGCCGCTCGTGTGAGGCCTTCGATCGACCCCACTAACAACAGTCGATCCCCAGTTAGGATGCGATCTCTCCCAGTCGGGTACAACAGCTTCTCGGATTCGGCCCGATGAAGGCCGGCCACGATACAACCAACTGGGAATCGACGATCGGAGCGCAGCTCATCCAGCGTATGGCCGGCAGCAAACGATCCTTCCGCGACGATGACGAAAACGATGAGACCTTGCCCAGCAACGATCGAAGCCACTTGTTGTACTTGCGGATGCTCGATCTCCAGCACCATTTGATCGAGGTACAGTCCGGCCACATCAACAATCGTGGTAACGCCGGCCAGTTCGAAGGCCGAGCGATACTTCGGATTGGTCATGCGGGCAATGATACGATCTACTCCAGCACTGTGGGCCAATAGCGAAAATGCCAAATTGTCCGCGGATCCCCGCATCAGGGCGACAGCCACATCCGCTCGCCCAATATCCGTCTCTTCCAATACCAACACATCAGTAGCATTGCCGCAGATTGCGGACACGCCAAGTTGCGAGCTGGCCACCTCGCACAGCTCGCGATTGAGATCGACCACCGTCACGTCGTGCCGTCCCTTTGCCAGCTGTGCCGCCAACCGCCTGCCCGTCACGCCCGCGCCTGCTATCAGAATTCTCATGGTCCCTACCTCCACGTTCTACGAGAGAACAAGATGATCAACGGAATAATCTCAAGTCGGCCGGCAATCATGGCCAGCGCATACAGGAGTTTCACAACAGAACTCAAACCCGCATTCACGGTCGGTTGAATGTAGTGAGGCCCTGTGTTCCCCAACGCCGACACTATTCCGGAGAGCGATGCCCAACCATCAAGGCGACCAACAAGCGTCGCCAGTATCCATCCAACCCAAAGGAATAGCCCCCACGCAACGACAACGGACACCGTTTGATCGATCTCAGTGCGATCCAGGCGATGTCGTCCCAGCTGTCGCGGCATCACTTCAAGACGAGAACTCAGGATGGTCCTCAGGCGATGACGCATCGCACTCCCCAGTACCGACATTCGAAATACCTTAAGACCGCCCGCTGTCGAGCCGACGCATCCTCCGATCAGCATGAGCGTGAGCAGCACCTGCCGCGTTCCTGGAGAGAACCATGTTGTCGACAAGTCGCGAATCGTGAATCCAGTAGACGTTGCGATGGAAACGACATGAAACAGCGAATTACGGATGTGAGCATGCCAGCCAATCGCACCTATATTGGACCGATCAGCCAGCACAACCAATCCGCTGGCAAACAGCAGGAGGAGAACCCATACCCTTAGCTCGACGTTCCCGGAGATCGATCGCCATTTACGACGCAGCAGATTCCAGAAGATAAGAAAGCTCGTTCCTCCCAAGAACATGAAAGCGAGAATCGTGTATTCGATGGCGACAGCATGGTCGAAACCGGCTTGTGCGAAATACCCGATGCTGGCGTCGTGCGTGGAGAATCCCCCTGTGGAGAGAGTCGTCAACGCATGAGCAGCGGCATCAAACGGCGTCATTCCCTCCAGCCACAGCAGCAAGCCACAGGCAAGTGTCAACCCTCCATAGATCAGCCATAGAATCCGCAACGAACTGAACACGCCCGGCGAGAACCGATCTGAAGCGGCTTTGTGTGTTTCCGCGCCCATCAGCAAATGACGGGTGCCGGATTCCCTCACCACAAACAAGAACACCGTGAAAATGCCCAACCCTCCGATCCATTGCGTCAACGCGCGCCAGAACAGAATGCTCTTAGGCAATCCATTCAGACCCGTTAGAAAAGTAGCCCCGGTGGTGGTAAAGCCGCTGACCGCTTCATAGAAGGCGTTGAGATAACTGATGTCCAAGGCCAGCCAATACGGGAGGGCTCCGAGTAACGAAAGCGTGAACCAACCCAGTGTTCCCACGGCCATCGAAAGCCGGGGAGTCATGGGTCGAGGCTTGAGGAACAGCACAAAGGCCAGGCCAATCCCCAAACTGATGAGGGCTGGGATGACATAAATATGCATCGGAAACTGGACCCTCTCGTTGTACAACGCACTGATGGCGAGAGGAGCCGCTTGGAGCACGGAAAAGGCGATCAGGATGACGCCCAGATAATAGAAGACCGATCGCATGCTTCGCATGTTCCCCCTCTGCAGTGCCCGATTCTATCGCCTCTCGGCCTGACGATGAATCCCGAACGTCTTGCCGAACCGCTACACTGTTCACCAAGTTCGAGCCAACAGGAGGGTCGATGAAGAGCTATCGCAAGGAGTTATGGTTTCAGATCCCTACCCGTCGCGCGTTCGTCAACATCACAGGCGAAGTGAAGGCTGCTTTGCGAGAAAGTGAGATTCAGGAAGGCCTCTGTCTCGTCAATGCCATGCACATCACAGCGTCCGTGTTCATCAACGATGACGAAGCAGGGCTGCATGGTGATTACGAACGCTGGCTGGAGAAACTTGCACCGCACAAGCCAATCAATCAGTACGATCACAACCTCACCGGCGAAGACAACGGGGACGCCCATCTCAAGCGCCAGGTGATGGGACGAAGTGTGACCGTTGCGATCACGGAAGGACACCTCGACTTCGGGCCGTGGGAGCAAATCTTCTACGGCGAATTCGACGGGCGCCGAAAGAAACGGGTGTTGGTAAAGATCATCGGATGGTGAGAAAGGGCAGGCGACAAACGCGCCTAGACGAACAAGCGCCGCGAGCGGTAGAAGTACTCGGCTCCGGAGATCAGTGACAGTACGATGGCCAAGACAAGGGCCCACGTCTTGGCAATCTCGCCGCCCGGACCCAAAGGAAAAGATCGTGCCGCCAGTACGATCAGCACCAGTACCATGTGAGAGAGCGTCTTCAGTTTCCCCAGGATACTGGCAGTAATGATCTGACCTTCATGGACGGCGATAATACGCAGCCCTGTCACCAGGAACTCCCGAGCAATCAATGCCATCACTGCGGCGGCCGTCAACTCGCCCAGTTGAACGAAGGCAATCAATGCACCCGAGATGAGCAACTTGTCGGCGATGGGATCCGCGAACTGACCGAACACCGACGTCTGGTTGAAACTGCGCGCGATGTACCCGTCCACGGCATCCGAAACTGCCGCCAGAAAGAACAGGATCACGGCGAAGATGCGGCCGATGTTGGAGTCCGACAGAATCAGATACATCAGCAGCGGAACAGACAACAGACGAGCAATCGTTATTTGATTGGGAATCGTCTTCAGCATGGAGCATCGCCCCCTGGGAGAGACATGGCTGCTGCGATGATCTGTGCGAACGAATCGGGATCAAGCGAAGCTCCTCCGATCAACGCGCCATCGATATCGGGCTGAGCGAGCAGACTGCGCACGTTGGCCGGTGTAACGCTGCCGCCATACAGAATGCGCATAGCACCGGCAGCCGGCTTGCTGAAGTGCGTCTCGAGCCAGTCTCGGATAAAGGCAATGACCGCCTGCGCCTGCTCCGGTGTGGCCGTTTTCCCGGTTCCGATGGCCCATACCGGCTCGTAGGCAATCACGATGTCGGCCAGCACCTTTTCGTCGATGCCTTTCAACCCGCCGTTGAGCTGATCTTCGAGAACCGACTCCGTACGCCCCCTTTGCCGCTGGTCCAAGGTCTCGCCCACACAAAGGATGGGACGAAGCTCGTTCTCCAGGGCTGCATGCAGTTTCCGGTTCACCACGTCATCGGAATCGCCGAACACGTGACGCCGCTCAGAATGTCCGGTGAGCACGAAGTTGCAGCCACATGCCACCAGCATGCCGGGCGAGATGGCTCCGGTATAAGCTCCCGAAGCGTCTGAATGCATGTCTTGCGCTCCGATAAACACGCGCGACTCCGAAAGGAGGCGACCGGCGCGATCGAGACTGGTAAATGACGGGATCAGCAGCACGTCGCAGCTGGAAAACTCCTTGACACCGGCAAGAAAGCTCTCAATGAATTGCTGGGTTTCCTGAGGAGTCTTGTGCATTTTCCAGTTCCCCGCGATCAACAGACGGCGCTTCATGACCTCACCTCTCGATCTCAAGTATACGAAGCAGGACTCGCCGATTCACAATTGACAACCGTGAGACGGCAACCTACCATCCATATAGCTATCGAATCGCTACGAGGAGGCGTCAACATGTATCCAACTATTGGAGCAATCGTTGTCATCGTTCTGCTGTTTCTCAGCAACGCCATCAAGGTCGTTCGCGAATACGAACGCGGCGTCATATTCCGCTTGGGACGGCTGGTCGGAGCCAAGGGACCGGGCATCTTTCTGATCATCCCCATTGTTGACAAGATGGTGAAGGTCAGCCTGAGGACAATCACACTCGACGTGCCGCCTCAGGAAGTGATCACCAAAGACAACGTCTCGACCCAGGTCAACGCGGTCCTATTCTTCCGCGTCGTCGACCCCAGTGCTGCCATCGTCGAAGTGCAGAACTACATGGAGGCGACGCGCCAGATCGCCATGACGACACTTCGAAGCATTCTCGGCGGGTTCGAACTCGATCAGGTCCTCGGCGAAAGAGAAAAGATCAACATGCAGCTCCAGCAGATCGTCGACGAGCAGACCGACCCCTGGGGGATCAAGGTCAAGAACATGGAAATCAAGGACGTCAAGCTCCCGTCCGACATGCAGCGGGCCATCGCCAGGCAAGCCGAGGCAGAGCGCGATCGTCGCGCCAAGATCATCAACGCCGAAGGTGAATTGCAGGCCGCTACCAAGCTGGGAGAAGCCGCTGCGATTATCGACCGCAACCCGTCAGCGATTCAGCTGCGCTATCTCCAAACGCTCAATGATATCTCGGCCGAGAACGCGTCGACCATCGTATTCCCGGTACCCATTGATCTGCTCAGTTGGTTCAAGCAGGGCAAGAAGGAGTAAGGACAGCAAGAGTCCATGCACACGTATGACGTCGTCGTCGTCGGGGCCGGGCATGCCGGTTGCGAGGCAGCACTCGCAGCCAGCCGCTTGGGAGCCTCGACGGCTCTTCTTACGATTAGCCTGAATGAGATCGGCAAAATGCCCTGCAATCCGGCCATTGGCGGGCCGGGAAAATCGCAATTGGTCCGAGAGATCGATGCATTGGGAGGAGAGATGGCTCGGGTCACCGACGAGTCGATGATCCACATTCGTATGCTCAACTCCAGCAAGGGTGCAGCCATGCAGGTGCGGCGGGCACAAGTCAACCGCAGTCTATACAAGCGCACGTGGAAACGGATCCTGGAAAACACGGACGGCCTATTCATCATCGAGGGGATGGTCGATCGCCTCCTCGTCCGCGATCACCGTGTCGTCGGTCTACACCTAAGAGAAGGCCTGGAGATCTCGGCCAAGGCAGTCATCGTCGCCGTGGGCACTTTCCTCAACGGACGCGTGTTGTTGGGAGATGTCGCCTATCCCGCCGGACGTGCCGGCGAGCCGCCGTCACTCGCCTTCGCCGCATCGCTTCAGGAACACGGGTTTCCGCTTGTTCGCTTCAAGACAGGCACCCCGCCTCGCGTTCATCGCGACACCATTGACGCCTCGCAATTGGAACGACAGGACACCAGTGAACTGCCATTGGCCTTCTCATTCTGGAGTCAGCCCCAGGTCTTGACCAACGACCTGCCGGTCTATGTCTCGCACACCAACGAGACCACACACCGCATCATTCGTGATTCCCTCAAGGAAAGCTCCAACTACAACGGTCTGATCGCAGGCGAGGGGCCGCGCCATTGCCCGTCCCTGGAAACCAAAATCGTCAAGTTTCCCGACCGAACCAGCCACAAGGTCTTTCTGGAGCCGGAAGGCATTGACAGCGCCGAGGTCTATCTCCAGGGCGTTCATACCGCCTTCTCGCCGGAGGTTCAGCAGCGCATTGTGCGCTCGATCCAGGGATTGGAAGGCGCGCACATCGAACGCTACGGCTACAACATCGAATACGACTTCATCGACCCACTGCATCTACATCCGACATTGGAAGCCGATGGTACGAGCGGCCTCTATTTCGCCGGACAGATCAACGGAACCACCGGTTACGAGGAGGCGGCCGCCCAAGGCCTGCTGGCTGGAATCAACGCCGTTCGAACGCTCCATAGCGAAGATCCTTTGCTGCTGACTCGGGGGCAGGCCTTCATCGGCGTGCTCATCGACGACCTGGTTACCAAGGGTATTACCGAGCCCTATCGAATGCTGCCTTCGCGCGCCGAATACCGCATTACGCTTCGCGAAGGCAACGCCGATCTCCGGCTGTCCGAGATCGGACATCGGATCGGTCTGCTTCCTGACGATCGCTACGAACAGGTCGTTCGCCGCAAGGAAAGCTTGACCATGCTCCTGTCGGAATTGCACGGCACACGCATCGGCCCCACCCATCCCATCAACGACCGCTTGGTCGGTCGGGGGAGCACGCGGTTGACACATAACGGCGCCAGTCTGTTCGAACTGCTGCGTCGGCCCAACGTTCGGCTGGTCGATTTGATGGCGGTGGAGTCCCTTCAAGAGGCTGTGATTCGCGAAGCGGAGATCGAAGGGAAGTACTCGGGCTATCTCATGCAACAGGATCGCGAAATTCAACGCCTCCGACGAATGGAAGATCTGGCTATCCCGGTCGATTTGGATTTCCGGACGTTGGCGAATCTCTCCATCGAAGGCCGCGATTTGCTGGCACGTGTTCGTCCTCACTCGTTCGGGCAAGCCAGCCGTGTTCCCGGCGTCTCACAGGCCGACTTGTCGATGTTGGCCATCCACCTCCGCCGATAGTCGCCCATCTCTCAGAACGGGGTCAGTCGCTCGCGCGCAATCAACCGCGTGGCCGCCCGTTGGAAGATCTGCCCGGACGTATATCCACCGGAAACGGGACCGGATTGCACTTCATCCAACACCACCAGCATGACGTAGTCGGGCGAGTTTGCGGTGATGATGCCGACGAACAGCGAGGTGTACTTGCCGGCAACGTAGCCTCGTCCGGGGACGGCTTTCTGAGCCGTGCCCGTCTTCCCGGCAATGTCAAAGTCACCGACTGCAGCCAGGGTGCCGGTTCCCGATTCCACCACCCTTCGCATCAATCCCAGCATTGTGTTCGATGTCGCAGGTGAACAGACACGAACCTCGTTCTCGGAAGCCTCTTCCGACCTGTCGGTCAGCACGATGCTCGGCGTGCGCAGAATCCCCTCGGACGCCACCACCGCCAGCGCTCGCACCAACTGAATCCCGGTCACGGCAACCGACTGCCCGATCGAAGTCGCGGCCAAGGCGAGACCCGACCATTCTCCGACGGGCCGGAGTATGCCCGGCTCTTCGCCGGGTAATCCGACGGCCGTGGTAACGCCGAAGCCAACAGAAGACAAGAAATCGCGAAACGGCTCTTCACCCAACAACTGGGCGACACGGATCATGCCGGTATTGACCGAGTGCTCGATGATCTCACCGAAGGTCACTGTTCCGAACGAATCGTTGTCCGAGTTGTGCATGACGTGACCGGCGACATCGATGGCGTCGTTGCCGTTGAACGTGTCCGATACTGAGACCACGTTGTTCTCCAGTGCCGCCAGTCCGGTGAACACCTTGAAGATTGATCCCGGCTCGAACAGATGCGTAACCGCCAGATTGCGCCGCTGCTCGGCGGTCGAGTTCCAAAACTCGTTCAGGTCATAGCCCTTGTCTTGGGCCATCGCCAGCACGTGGCCCGTATGTGGGGCAAGTAACACAATCATGCCTCCCAGAGCGCGGAACCGGCTCACTCCGGTACGGATTTCTTCTTCACAGATGAACTGGAGCCCGGCGTCGATCGTCAAGACGAGATCCTCACCTTGTTGGCCGGGCTCGACTATCTCGATGTCATAGGTGCGGCCGTCCGCCCCTTCCAGCACCTGCACCACCTGAGCCGTGCCTTGCAGGTGCTCGTCATAGGCAACTTCGATGCCTTCCAATCCGAATCCGTCGATGCCCACGAACCCGATCAGATTGGACGCCAGCTGCCCCTGCGGATACCAGCGCTTCCAGGTGTCGATGAACACAAGTCCATAGACGCCGATCTCCTTGGCCCGCTCACGGATCCGCTGCGCAGTATCGAAATCGACCCGGCGATCGATCCAGGTGAAGTAGGATTCGCGGAACACCTTCGACTCCAACTCTGTTCGCGACATGGACAGCTCGTCGCGGAGGATGGACACGGCGGCATCGGGGTTGGTGATGTTGATCCCGTCGACGGCAATCGCCATCGCCTTCACGTCCACAGCCAGCACAGTGCCATGCCGATCCATGATCGATCCGCGTTGCGGCGGCAATTCAATCGTTCGTTCTTGAGAAGCTTGCGCCCGCTGAAGCCAGTAGCGATGCTGCACGATTTGAAGCTGGACGAATCGCCCCACGATGATCGCCAAGATCACGACAAAGATCGCCAGCACGATCCGGCCGCGCGTGCGCGTGGTACGATCAGTCGGATTCGTCGATCGATAGGGGCACATAACGGATCTCTGTCGGCTGCGGTTCTGACATTCCCAGTTGTTCGCGCGCGATACGGGCTACGCGTTCCAAAGAGAAGGCCTCCTCGATGCGAACGCCCAGGATTCGGTTGATTTCCTGTGCTGCTTCAAGCTGTTCGCGGGCCTCTTCGGACACCGCCGTCAGTTCCTGAATGCGATTTCCCTGCCACAGATAGAGAAAACACAGGCCGGAGATCGCCCCGGCGAGCAGGATGCCTCCCAGGAGTCCAAGCATGGGCAACGCGTCACGCGAAGCGTCACCAGATGTCTCCATTGACCAGCGTGATTTCTTCTTGCGAATCCTCATCTTCTTCACCATGGATAGGATACACGGATTCTCGGATTGTTCCCTAGACACCTGTCATCGGCTGCAGTCTAGCGAAGCCGTACTGCAGCACGAAGCTTGGCGCTACGCGAGCGAGGATTGGCTTCGATTTCGGATGGAGTCGCGGTCAGGGGGCGGGGCGTCAGAATCTCGGCCTCGATCTCTTTGTCACAGATGCACTCCGGCAACTTGGGAGGACAAACGCAAGCTCGGGCCTTCTCGCGGAAGAATCGCTTCACGATGCGGTCCTCGAGCGAGTGGAAGCTGATCACAACGAAAGTCCCGCCGATGGTAAGACGTTCAAACCCGACCGCTAGCCCTGCTTCGAGAGCGCCAAGCTCGTCATTGAGGAACATCCGAATGGCCTGAAATGTGCGGGTGGCGGGATCCAACCTGCGATAAACGTATTTGGCCGGGACCGCGTTTCGTATGATGCCGGCCAATTGAGTGGTGGACATGATGCGATCGGATTCCCGGGCGGTAACGATGGCTCGGGCAATACGCCGCGCGTATCGTTCTTCCCCGAACCGGTAGATGACAGCAGATAGCTCTGACTCGGTCGCAGTGTGAATCCAATCGGCCGCCGTCTGGGTTCCCTTCCGGTCCATGCGCATGTCCAACGGACCGTCTCTCCGGAAGCTGAATCCACGCTCGTCTAGATCGAGTTGAAGCGAAGAGACGCCGATATCCAACAGCAGACCGTCCACCGCCTTGATCTTGATATCGTCAAGATGCCGATCCAAATCGCGGAAATTGCCGTGGATGGTGCGAACGCGAGATCCGAATTGAGCCAATCGTTGACACGCCAATGCGATCGCCTCGGCGTCTCGATCGATGCCGATCACTCGAACCGTCTCATCGGCCTGCAGCAAGGCTTCGGCATGTCCGCCAAGCCCCAACGTGCCGTCAACCACCGTTTTTCCCTTCAATGGCGACAAGATACTCACGACTTCCGCAAGCAACACGGGCTGATGCAGATCAGCTGCACCCTCGGGCATCGGTCTCCTCAGTCAATTTGCCGTTTGAGCTCGTCCAGGATTTGCAGGCTCTCGATCGGCGTCAAGGTGTCGGGATCGAGCTTTCGCAGACGCTTGACGACCGGATGATCCTCCGCCCCGAACAGAGGCACCGGTTCGGCAAGAGCGTCCGGACCTCCGAGCTTGGAGAGCGGGGCCTCGCGCAACAGCTGCTCGAGAATCGCGTCCGCTGCTTCGGTTACATGACTCGGCAGCCCGGCCAGACGGGCAACGTAAACGCCATAGCTACCGCGCGCGATTCCCGGCTCCACTCGATGCAAGAACACCACTTCTTTGCCAACTTCCTTCACAACTACATGCAGGTTCTGTACGTTGGCCACTTCATCGGACAGCCGCGTCAGTTCTTGATAGTGGGTGGCGAACAGGGTCTTGGCTCGCACGTGTGAGGCCAGCTCTCGGACCACCGCCCAGGCAATCGAAACGCCGTCGAACGTGCTTGTACCGCGTCCCATTTCATCCAAGATGATGAGGCTCTTTGAGGTGGCTCGCCGCAGAATGGCCGACACTTCGAGCATTTCCATCATGAACGTACTAATCCCGGCCACCAGCATGTCCGAAGCTCCAACGCGTGCGAAGATTCGATCGACAATGGGCAATCGAGCTTCCGTGGCGGGCACGAAGGATCCTAGCTGAGCCATCAGACTGATGAGCGCGTTTTGCCGAAGATACACAGACTTTCCGGCCATGTTGGGACCGGTCAGAATGATCAAGTCGCAGTCTTCCCCCAGATCCAGATCATTCGGTACAAACTCTTCCAGACGCTCGACTACCGGGTGACGTCCGGCGTGCACCCCGAACGTGTGCTCTTCGGTGAACGTCGGCTTCACATAGTCATAGCTGTGCGCGATTTCCGCCAAAGACAAGTACACGTCCAATTCGGAGGTGGCGTCGGCAACGGTTTGAAGGAGAGGAATCTGCTCGGACAATCGTCCGAGCGCGCCTTCGAACAACTCGATTTCCAGCGCCTTGGCACGCTCGTCGGAGTGCACGATGCGTTCTTCGTATCCCTGCAATTCATCGGTCACATACCGTTCCGAATTGGCCAGCGTTTGCCGTCGCATGTAGCGATCCGGGACCTTGTCCAAGTGAGATCGCGTGACTTCGATGTAGTACCCGAACACGCGGTTGTATCCGACTTTGAGAGACGAGATGCCGGTCACCTCGCGCTCGGTCCTCTCCAACGCCGCAAGCTGAGATCGTATCGAACGCACTTCTTCTCGAAGAGTGTCCAGCTCCGGATCATAATGCGGACGGATCAATCCGCCATCCCGCACATCAACCGGGGGCTGATCCACCAGCATGTCCGAAAACTCGGCGGCCAACGTATCAAGTGCTGAGGACGAAAGACCTTCACGAATCGCCTGCAATCTCTCCGCTGCAGGCGCTTCGTCTTCGAGCTCCGACAACAAGCTCACAATGTGAGGAACTCGATCCAGCGAACTCAGCAACGACAGCAGATCCATCGGCCGCATACGTTTGGCGCCCAGCTTGCCCAGCAATCGCTCGATGTCATGGATTTCCCGAGCTCGCTCGCGTAGTTGTTGGCGTATCAGCACGCTCTTGAACAGAGTTTCGACGGCATCGAGGCGGGCTTGAATAGCCTCTCGAATGGTCAGGGGAGCGAGGATCATGCGGCGCAATCGCCTCCTTCCCATACTGGTGACCGTGGCATCGAGCATATGAAGTAGAGTGCCTCTCTCTTGTCCGTCACGAAGCGGCTTCACCAATTCAAGGCTGCTGACCGTAAACGGGTCGAGATCCATGTAATCGGACAACGAGTATGATGACAGGGTTCGAATGTGGGATAGCACTGCCTTTTGTGTACCCTCGACATACGCTCGCAGCGCCCCGGCCGCTCGCAGACCGGATTCACCTTCTCCAAGAGCAAAGGCGCCTCCAACATCTGTCATGAACGTACTTGAAGGCACGCGTGTAACGTGAAATTCCCGGGTTATTTCGCGAGGTACTTCTTGATCTTGAGCCAACAGAAGCTCGCTCGGCGACCTGCGCATGAGTTCGTCTCGTAGCTCCTCTTCCGATCGAGCCACGGTGTGAATGAATTCGCCTGTTGACAGATCCAGCGACGCCAATCCGAATGGACCCTGTCGGTTAGCAGCATCCACAGCGCACAGATAGTTGTTGGCTCCCGCTTCCAGCAGGCCGTCATCCAATACCGTTCCCGGCGTGATCACGCGGACGATATCCCGTTTGACCAGCCCCTTGGCCTTCTTGGGATCCTCGACCTGCTGGCATACAGCGACCTTGTAGCCGCGCTGAAGGAGCTGGCTCATGTAGGCTTCGCCTCGGCGGATGGGTACACCGGCCATGGGGTGACCGTTACGCGACGTCAGGACGATGTCCAGTTCACGCGCCACCGTCTGCGCATCCTCAAAGAACGTCTCATAAAAGTCGCCCAGATGGAAGAACAAGATGGCGTCTGGGGTCTCGGCTTTGAATCGCCAGTACTGCTTCATCATGGGCGTTTGCTTGGACGCTTCGATCATGAAGCCAGTATACGCCGTGCTTTCCGTTGACTGCAACGGGTCACCTCAATGGTCGTAGCACTGAGACACGGATAGGAATTGCAGCAGAGAGAAGGCCATGAAGTTATTGACATTAGTATGTAAAGGCGATATACTTGTCTCAATTAGTTCATGGTCCTGAAAAAGGCAAACCATTCGTAGGAATGGCGCGCAAAGCCAACGGACCTTAACGAGCAAATGCTCGTGGGGTGACCGGGTTGCCAGGGGAGAACTTGGCAATCCGGTCACCTTTTGATTGGGGGGAGAGAACAGGATGCAAACGACGATCTACTGCAACAACGAAGACGCATACCTGATGAGTCAGGTGGATGCAAAAGGCCGGCGCGAGCGCAAGAGTCGAAGCGCTGTCATTCTTTCCATACTCGAAGACTACTTCGAGAGCAACAAGCGGTTGGGCGAGATCCTCGTGGATATTGGGATGCTGAATCACTCCGACCGCTGCAAATGTCTCGAACTCCAAAGAACGCGATTCACTGACAAACTGCTGGGGGACATTCTTCTGGAAGAACAATACGTCTCTCCGGAAGCCGTTGAGCGAGCGTTGATGATCCAAGATCGTCAGCGCGAGGAAGTAGGTAGTGTTTGATGTTTTTCAAGATAGGATTTTTCAACATCTTAAGTATGCACTGAGTCTGAAAAGGCAAACCATTCGCGAGGATGGGACGCAAAGCCACGGACCTTAGCACGCTTTCGCAAGCGCGTAGGCGAATCGGAACGATTCGCCTACGAACTCCGCAGAGTTCGCAAGGTAGCCGGGTCGCCAGCTCCGAGGGGAGGATCTCATGACGGAGCAGGCAGCAAGAACTGGGGGTTTGAAGGTTCAGGGGAAGCTCAAGGGACGGCTAGCCGCCCCGGTCTGCAGAGCAGGCTTTCTGGCATTGGCTGGTTTGGCACTCATATCGTTCGCGCTACTTGCGGGCCCCAGTGACATCGGCACAGCAACACACGAAGGAGAATTTGGGACCGCTGGCATCGGTACCGGTTCGTGGTCGACAGGGAACATCACTGAGTACCGCGAGGGCGACGAAATCCGGTTCCGTTTCGAGATTGATACCAATAATGAGGCCGCGTTATCTGGAATGCTGGACGTCGCATTCAGTCTCGAAGACGCCACATGCCACTTTTTTGATGGAAGCTTCGAGCTCGGCGCAATCGAGATCCTTGAAGGGCCTGCCGTGTGGACGGTAGCAAAGGTTGGAAATGCGGTTCCGAGTGGGAACGAGTGGGTTCAGACGCTTCAAATTGACAAGGCCGCCGGGACTTCTGGGACGATCGTAGCGCGGGTGAACTACACCCTGAAACTTGAAGACAACATCGGACTATGTACCGGTTCGTCACAGCACAGTCGACTCCAGGATGGCTCGGTTCCGGGAGACGTGGTATCGGACGGTTTGAAGAACGTACCGGTGCCCGGAGGCCAGATCATCCTGTTCCCTGACATCACGGTTACGAAGTACGTCGACCGAGACGGTAACGGGACGTTCGAGAGTACAGCCTCCGCCGGCGAGTTCGCATTCACTCTGGACGGCGCGACGACCCTGCTTACGGACAGCAGCGGGACGGTGGTGTTTGAACAGGTCCAACCGGATGGCGATCACACGATCACCGAAGAGCAGATCGATTTCTCCAGTGGCACGTACGGTTTCGATCATGGAGATGGGGCCAACAGCACGTTCGCAGGATCAACCGCCACAGCAGCTGTCTATGCTGGCAACCTGTCAAACGTACAGGACGCTCAATCCAACTTCTATAACACCGCTCAGCTTCCAGCCATCAGCGTCGTCAAGTCAGCCGATAAGGCCACTGTAAGCGCAGCCGATGAGGCCATTGTTTACTCCTACGACGTAACCAACACCGGCAACGTCAGCCTGACGAACGTCACCCTGGTCGATGACAACACCGATGCAGCACCGACCTTCACCGGCGGCGACACCGACAGCGATAGCCAGCTGCATGTGGACGAAACTTGGACCTACACCGCAATCCATACCGTCACCCAGGCCGAGATCGACAGTGGCGCCAACATCGTCAACATCGCCACTGCCGACAGCGATGAGACCGGGCCCGAGACCGACACCGTGACAGTAACGATCACTCAGGAGCCCGCCCTGACCATTGATAAGTCGGCAAGCGCCGGCCCGTTTGCCGTCGACTCGGTCATCACCTACTCGTTCTTGGTCACCAACACCGGTAACGTGACGCTGCACAATATCTCCATCAGCGATCCGTTGGTCGGCCTCAGTGCCATCAGCGGCTACGCAACAACACTTGCACCGGCTGCCTCCACTACCGGAACGGCCACCTACACCGTTACCCAGGCTGATGCCGATTCCGGTTCGATCGTCAACATCGCCACTGCCGACAGCGATGAGACCGGG
>Ga0114923_10001189_pt1 | contig 18414 bp, 18 predicted proteins | sample SumtaG_FD_89578 | JGI IMG/M metagenome (GOLD analysis project Ga0114923, IMG submission 89578) | Deep subsurface microbial communities from Indian Ocean to uncover new lineages of life (NeLLi) - Sumatra_00157 metaG | ecosystem: Environmental > Aquatic > Marine > Oceanic > Sediment | place: near...
GTTGGTTTATTTGGCGATGTTCACATTGAAGAGCAGGTTCAAGCGGCGCGGGTCAATGATTTGAACTTCTATGATCTTGATGAGGCAAAGCGGCGCACTGAAATATATTTTGTTCGGCTTGTTCAAAGATTGGAGCACGAGCAGAAATTCTGGCACATTGATAATCTTTGCTTGTTCTTCCTTGGAGACTTTATCACTGGATATATCCATGAGGAATTTGTAGTTAATAATTTCCTCACTCCGACTGAAGCGACACTTTACGCATTGGAACTTTTGATGGCTGGTATTGATTATCTGTTAGAGCACGCGCCAGTTGAGAAGATAACGATCCCTTGTCTTTATGGCAACCACGGTCGAAACGTTAAGTTCAGGCCACATTCGATTAAAGCTCGTATGAGCTATGAATGGTTGCTGTATCAAATGCTCCGGCTCATGTACAAGAAGCAAAAAGAGAATAGAGTTGAATTCAATATTGCCGCTGGAACGCTCATATATCAAGACATTGGGAGATTTCGGATAAGAGCGAATCACGGCGACACATTCCGATTTGCGGGCGGCGTTGGCGGTGTTTCCATTCCGATGCACAAAGCGATTAACAATTGGAACATGTCGATTAATGCTGACTTGGATGTGATGGGTCATTGGCATCAACAAAAGGACTTCGGCAAGGCGATGATTAATGGTTCTGTAATCGGTTACAGCGAATTTGCTGTTGATATTAGAGCGGAGTTTGAGCCGCCAAAACAAACATTCTTTCTCATAGATGATGAGCGGAATGCGAAAGATTCTGTACATCCAATTTGGGTGAATTAAGTGCTTACAGGTGGCAGACAAAGAGAAAAGACGCAGTGTAATGATGATGATGATAAAAAAATCAGGCCGGAGCGCGTTTACAGAACAGAAAGAAAAAGAGATGAAATAGAAAGGAGAGAGAATATGCTTACAGGCGGCAGAGACAGAAAAACAAAAAACATCATCAACGCGAATGTAACAAGACCAACTCCGGCTCCACGAAAACCATATCACAATTTTGGATATGCTATGAGGCCAATACCGAAAACAAAACCGAAGATGATAGGGCGTTACAATATTAACATCGAAACTTGGGCAGACATCGATAAACAAACCTATTATTGTTGGGGCGATTATTGGGTGAAGAAGAAACTACAAGAGGCCTTTGAAAAACTCTTTGACGCTAATGTCGGAGTTGAACCGAGAGATGCCGATTTTACAGTATATCTGTGGGGATCGCCGTACAAACAACGATTGAGTTGGCCATTCTTTTTAAACATATCTCCGACCAACGTCAACATCTGCTGGCATTATAGTCACCCGACTAAGATGACTCCAGATGAGATCGCAAAGTATCACGTTATCTTTTGTTTGTCCAAGTATTGGTTGGAGACTATTAAAAAGTGGCACCCAAACGTTGTTATGGATCCGCTTTTGTCCTGTACTGATTTTAATTTACCCGAGTATGAAAAAGACGATGACGTGAGTCCAATTGATATTTTATTCATCGGCAACGCTCGGGGCGGTTTGGAATACGGCAGGAAAGCAATACAATGGTTGACTCCGCCAGAGGGCGCCAAAGTCCAGATATATGGACACAAATGGCATATGGGTCGATATGACTACATGCACAAATGGTTCGCCGGACAATATTGGAAGTATGAGGATTTGGATAAAATATATAACAGGGCAAAAATTACACTTGTTGATGGTCACGAGGATATGGGCGTACACGGATTTGTACCGATGAAAATCTTTGATACATTAGCGAGTGGCGGGTTTGTTTTGGCGGCATATAATAAAGGGATACAGGACATATTTGGAGATAGTGTACCTCAGTACAAAACCAAAGAAGAGATGAACAATTTGATAAATTATTTCTTAGACCATGAAGAAGAGCGCCAGAGGCTATCGGATAAAGGCAGAGAGATAGCCAGATCCCATACTTATGAAGAAAGAGCGCAAACGTTTGTGGATACTTTTGAACTGTACAAAAAGGAGTGTTTGTTATGAAAAGATTAGCAATATTCGTGTTGTGTATGTTAATTCCTATGGCTTTGTCCGGACAAACGAAAAGTGATTCAACGGCAGTGTTGTCCGGAATAGAGTTCACCATTGTTGATAATGATACCCAGTTGACCGTTATTCAGGGCGATACGGTTGAACTTCGAGTGATAGAAGTAACAACTTTGAATGATGGTGACCCGCTCCCGCCCACTGATATTTTCTTGTATCACATCAGAGCGCTATATGAGGATGGTGCTACAGAGGACTTGAAACAAAACGATCCGTTGTCGTTTGTGGAAGGGGCTAAGATTGTTGTGGAAGCAGATTTAACAGCTAAAGTTGGCTTACACACCATACGAGCGTGGGTCACCAGACTCAAGCCGAGTGGAGCCGCCGGAGAAAATAACATACCATCAGTATTCACTGTTTTAAAGTTAAAGGTCGATCCCAGGATTGATAATAGACCGCCAGCAAGATTGATTATTACCATTCACCCGAAATCATAATGAGATTATTACCCTTCATATTCTTGGTGTGTACAGCGTGCGGTAGCGGCGGCAATGTAATGTCGGCGTTACCAACGCCAACACCAAAACCATTGCCGACATTAGGAGCCGTAACAGTATCTTGGGATCCAAATAGCGAGGCGGATTTGAGCAGATACAAGATTTATTACGGACTGGCGGCTGATTCGTCTTTCGGTAATGTACTTGATGTCGGCAACATCACGTCTTTTAGATTAGGCGGATTGGTTTGGGGCGTAACATATCGTTTTGCGATTACAGCTTTGGATTTTTCAAATAATGAAAGTGGATTTTCAGAGGCGGTAATTTACGTGATGATTGATAATAGACCACCACCGAGATGGAGCGTTGTCTTTTTTGATACCATGAAAACTGAAGAACCAGATGTAATGCCGGACAATTGGGGCGACAGAGCAACCGTGAATTTACTTTTAGATGGTAAGAAAGTTGATTGGGGAGAGTGGAATTCAGATCACACTTACTCCATCCAATTTACCGGAACAGGCGGCGCTGTAACGTTCCAAATTCAGGACTCTTATTATGAAGACAACAGCGGCGAATTACAAATTGAAATCGACAATGACTCTTTTTCAGTTTCAGCAAAAGGACAAGTCGTCAACGCTTCGGCGATCAGAATCAACAAGGTTGTAACGATAAAAGTCACTGGGATTTTCAATTATTGGGAGCCAAATATCTGGGCGATCTCGGATGCAAATTTTCAACAAAATTCTGTAGTAGCGAAAACCATACCGGAAACAACCGAATTGGAAAAATAAAATGGTAGCTAAAACCATACCGGAAATTGTGATTTCATTAAATAAATTAAAAGACCTCGGCAATGCGCTTGCCGAATTAGGACGCGCAATGGAGCAAGTTACACAAATTGTACAAAAACAACCATATCCGCAATCTAATGGCCAACTGTGTACGCCAATTCGTCCGTTTATGGTACCAAAGCCGCCTTCCATAAGTCTATGGGAAACAATGACTAAAATTCGGTTAAGTCTGGAAAAGCACAAATGTGCTGGTATCAAGGCACAGGTGAAATCCAAATTCTTGCGCACAAACACATCCTCGACACAAAAATTCGGTCATCTTAAATCCAATAAAAACAATTACTTAACAACAGGCCAAAATAATGGAAAAAAAGTGGGATATACCAGCAGACGGCGTTAAATTACACATCGGTTGCGGCAAAAGAATTTTTAAGGGATACATCAATATCGACAAATATGAAGATGTAGCCCAGTTAAAAGCAGACGCGGCCAAGACAGGTTTCCCACCAAAATCAGTAAAAGAGATTTTGTGCATCCATACAATAGAGCATATTGAGCCGTCCCATTTTATGGAAGCGCTTGTCCACTGGAAAGAGATTCTCAGACCGGACGGCGTTGTAATTTTACGTTGTCCCAACGCGGTCATTTATTTGAAAGAGTGGTTGAGAGCATATGTCGAAAGGAACGTTTCATATCTTGATGGATGGGGCAGAATCAATATGCTTGGACATTCAAAACACGCCGGAACTTTGAACCGTCAATTGTTTACACCGGAACTTTTAAAAATGAAATTGGAATCAGCGGGATTTTCTCGGGTGGATGTACACGTTGGAGAGACAAGACCGGAAGCAAAAAACACGTTTGAATTCAGAGAGGATGGGGACATCCATTGCGAGGCGCGAATATGAAATGTCTATATATCGGGGTGTATAGCAGACACTGTTCTGATAAGTATCGTTTGAAGGGAATGTTTGAAGCAGGTCTTGACGTGAGGGCTTTGGACTTTCGTCAAATATTCAGCGAGAGGGGAGTGAATGGGTTGATTACAGATACCATACACTGCGGTATATCTTTTGAGCCGGACTTCATCTTGATTAATAAAGGAGAGAAGTTCACACCAGCAGTATTGAAAGAGATTAAGCAAAGTCTTGATGTCCCGATCTTCCTATTTTATGGGGATAAAAGACAGGAGTGGCCAGAAGTTTTGACCAGGTGTTTGCCGTACTATGACGCATTTCTTATCAACTCTGATGATGAAGATGAGAAGAGGGGCTTGGAAAGGTACAAGCCCAAGAAAGTAGTGTATCACCATACGGCAACTGATTTGGATACATTCCAAAAAGACTTAAAGATTGATGAAATGGTTGATGTAGCGTTTTTTGGTTCAAATTATAATAACATCTTTCCTGAATCGGCTGTGAGAAGAGATTGGTTGATGAGGTTGAAGACTGAACCTGGTATCAGCGTTATGCTATATGGACACGGTTGGGACGGCACCGCCAAGAATGTATTATTCGGAGCGGATTATGCTGAAGCCGCATCGAGAGCTAAAGTGTTGGTTGGATTTAACGCTTTCAATGATATTAACTATTACACTTCCAACAGGGCGTTCAATTCTATGGGGTGCGGGACGTTTGTATCATCTCGTTGGAAGGGTTGCGAGGAAATGTTTACAGATGGGAAAGAGATCGCTTATTTTTCAAGCTACAGCCAAATGGTCGAGAGGATCAGAGAGTTGATAAATGATAATACTTTGAGACGTAAGATGTATTTGGCCGGCAGAAAGAGATTGAAGCAAGAACACACATACAAAGTAAGAGCGCAGCAACTGATGAATCTTGCTAAGGAGTACCAAAAATGAAGCCAATTCAATTATTCAAACCTAAATTTGAACCCGAAGAAGTGCTTGGGGACATTGCCGAGATAATGAAATCAGGATGGGTGGGACTTGGGCCAAAAACTGAAGAATTTGAAAACAAGTTCGCGGCCTATGTCGGAGCGCGTCACGCTGTGGCGGTGAATTCTTGTACAGCCGCTCTTCACCTTGCTTTGAAGGCGCTTAATATCACAGAAGGCATGAAGGTTGCGACCACGCCGATGACTTTTATATCAACTAATGCCGTCATTCTATATGAAAAGGCAAATCCTGTGTTCATTGACGTTGATAAGTTCACTATGAACATGTCCTATGATGATTTAAGGGAACAATGCGGCAGAACAACAATAAGGGCAATAATGGTGGTTCACTATGCTGGTCAACCGATAGACATGGAGCCGTTCTATGCTTTGGCTAATGAATTTAACATTCCGATTATTGAAGACGCAGCACACGCAGCCGGAGCGAGATATAAAAACGGAAAGGCCGTTGGATCAAATCCATACCATTTCGGGTTGACTTGTTTCAGTTTTCATGCTGTAAAGAATCTGCCGATGGGCGATGGTGGCATGATAACCACTAATTTGTCGACTGTGGCTGAAAGGCTGAGAAGATTAAGGTGGTTGGGGATTGATAAGAGCACTTTTGTTAGAACCAAAGCCGGAGAAAGCAATGGCTATAATTGGATGTATAATGTTAAAGAATTAGGGTTCAAGTATCACCCAAACGACATAACGTCAATTATCGGTATTAATCAACTTGAACATTTACCGGCACACAATTTACACAGGCGCCAAATTCGGCGATGGTATGAGAAGTATATAACAAGCAATAGGGTGAAATTTGTAGGACTTGAGGAACCGGACGGCTCAGTTTCATCTTGTCACATTGTAGCGATCAAAGTTCCAAGAAGTAGCAGGGATGGTTTAATTGAGCGGTTGAATCGTGAAGATATATTTCCAGGTGTTCACTATTATCCAAATCACCTTTATCCAATATTTGAGGATTATACGAGGCATATGGAAGTTGTAGAGTATGAATGGGAGCGGCTAATCAGTTTGCCTTGCCATTTGGAGTTAACAAAGCAAGATGTACAAAGAATATCACAGGCAATTATGGACTTTTTCGGGAGATAAATCACATGGCCAAATTGAGATACGAGTATTTTGTAAAAAATTGTTTGAAACCAGAAGCAAGTGAATTTCTAAGAACAACGAGGCAACATCCAGATGTTACCAAGTTTTTGTTTAAAGACAAGCGGGTGACGAGAGAGGATCAGGAACGTTGGTATATGGAATATTCTAAGAATCTGGATGTACAAATCTATCTTGTTGTTGAGGTATCGACTGGATTGTATATTGGGTACGTTACATTTACCCATGAGTCTTTATATCATCGGCGTTGTGAAGTCGGATTTGTTGTACACCCAGATCACCAAGGCAACGGATATGGAAAGGCGATGGTTAAGTGGTCAATTAAAAGGGCAGAAGAGTTGGAAGAGGGCATCCACAGATTGTACTTGACCGTGTTCCCTTGGAATACGGATGCGGTCAGGTTATATGAAATGGCTGGATTCAAGAAAGAGGGGATGATGAGAGATTATGTGTTCAAGAATGACGAATACAGCAATGTAGATTTGATGTCTGTGGTATTCTGAGTTGTTTTGAATTGGTTTTAAGCTATAATAGCACAATTGTCCTTTATATTAGAGGGATTAAAAAAAGGAGTTTGTTGTGAAGAAAAGATTATTGATGGCGTTGTTACTGTTTTGTACGTTTTTTATAGGCGATTTATTTGCCCAAGGGCGCACCAAAACAAGCTTGTTAGTTGAAGGTGATAGTCTTTATGTTTACAAGTTGGCCGATTCCACAGGATTTGTTACATATCTCCTCAGTCAGAAATTAGTGATTGGCGACACTCTTACTTCTTCAAGTACCATCATCATTCCAGCCGATGTAACGTTTACAGGAACCGTTTTTGGAATACCAAATGACTCTTCTTGGGTGTATATTGATCTTATACCTACAGCCACCGTTGCCCACTCAGAGGGGCGTATATTTTATGATTCAGATGATGATACTTTTAAGTTGTTCAATGCTGAATCTGATGTGGCTTTGAATGTTGGCGAGGAAGAATGGATCTTTGCAAGGAATACATCGGGCTCAACTATTCTTAATGGACAAGTTGTTTATCAAACAGGTAATGTTGGACACATCCCTACAATGGCGCTTGCCCAAGCAGATGTAGTAGGCACATCTCATTTATTAGGAATAGCAACTCACGACATAGAAGATAATACAAACGGTTATGTCACTGTTTCTGGGATTGTAAGGGATTGGGACACAGATGGATCGCCTGTTGGCGAAACTTGGACGTCAGGCGAAAGACTGTATTTAAGCGCGACCACAGCCGGAGCCATGACCGATACAAAGCCCAACGGCGTTGCCTTAGTTATTCCTGTTGCTCACGTAGTTGATCCGCATACATCTCAAGGATCGGTATATGCTGAAATGGGACACCACATAGAGAATGACGATTTTTCCGATGACGCGCTTGATCCTGATAAACTCATAGGGGATTCAATTGACGATGATTTAATTGATGATGCTCTATTGCGCAACGCTTATTCATCTTTGTGGTTCCACGGATCAGCCGCAACAGCAACGATTACATCTCAAAATGTTTATACACAAGTGACTATATTTGAAAATGAAGGCGCGGAAGATGCATCAGGGAATGTTGTTGGAGATGCGACTACAGATGATGATTTTGTAATCAGTTTAGCCGGAACTTATGAGGTTCACATCCAAGCATCGCTCACCAATGATGGTGGCGGATCGGTTGAGTTTCATTTGGGTGTTGAAATCATTCTTAATACCGTTAAGACTATTACAGACGCAACAAATGCTACGCCGATTGTTGTTACATCGGTTGGACACGGATTAAAGAGTGGAGACGGTATAACTCAATCAGGCGTGGTTGGTAATACCAACGCGAATGGTGACTTCCAAGTCACTCGTTTGACGGCTGATACTTATTCCTTACAGGATTTAGCGCACGTTGATATTGCTGGAAATGGCGCGTATGTTTCAGGCGGAACGGTGACATCAGTAATGCCTGGGAATATTATACTGGAAGCGATTGTTTCAAATACGCAACTTGAACGAGGCGCCACAAGCGGGGATTATTTTTTGAACGTTGGAGATATTTTAGAGTGTTATGCCGTCAATCAAGATGGTACAGATAATTTAGCGATTGAACAAATGATGTTTGGCGTAAAAAGAATTGGTAATGGTAATTAAAAGGAGCAGAGATGGGTACAAGACAAGAGTGGACATATCAAGATTATTCATTTCCAACCATCGGAACGCTAACGGTTGACTTGACCACTTTAGGGGAATCAGCTGAAGAATTGACGCCGCCAGCATTCACAGTCATACCGGAGATTGAAATTGTTAGCGTTAATGCTAAGAATTTTGTTTCCATTTTATCCAAGTCATTGACCCAGGTCGTATTTGAGCACGGTAGTGTGGGAGATTTGCCGCCGTTCACATTCACGTGGAGAATCGTAAGTAATGAAGCATCGTTGGATCCGGCTTCATTTTATGGTAGTGTAGCACAAGCAGCTTCATTGGCCGGAGTTAGCGCCGGAGCACTTACAAGCGCTATGCAAACTCAAATCATGGCGTGGATCGATAATCAAACTTTTAATGGAGAATCTTTTAGCTCCAAAACAGTCACAGATGAAAGCTATGATATTGGAGCGCCGCTGATTGGCTCCGGCCTTGTTAAGAGCATTATGTTAAAGCATCGGCCTATCATTTCAATCACTTCAATTACTGATGATGCTCGAAGTTCAAGCCCATTGGTTGTTAATTCGGGCGCGTATGTTTTGGATGAAGGCGGGGAGACAGGCATTGTTAAATTAGAGAGTAAGAATGTATCAGGATCGGACGTCATAACAGGATTTACTCGGGGAACTCAAGCGTTGAAGGTATCATATGTTTGGGGGTTTGCTTCAGTTCCGGCCAAAGTAGGAAATTTGGCCACAATCATGTTGGCTAAATGGGGAGAAGTGAATGACCAGCAATCAGCATCAGATGGATTGAAATCTATACAAGCTGGAGATTATGAGGAAGTATATGACTTGTCCTTTCTTAATGTCCGGACAAAATACGATGCTCAGATTAAATTGTTAATCAGCGAGTTGAAGAAAAAATATTACAACTTTGTATAAAGGAGAATTTTATGAAAGCGCTTAAAAGTTTATTGGGAGTAGTTGGATTGTTCATCGTCATAGCCTTAACCACCATTGAAATATCAACTCCAGAAGTTGAGGCCTCGGGATATACCAAGAAAGATCAACCAGGCAAAGTTCAACACGTCAGTACCACGGCAACCACGCTGTTAAGGCGAATCAGGTGGAGCGGCGGGACTTCTGAAATTTGGTTCCAGAATATGTCTACAAATAAGAACATCCACCTTTCATTTGATACTGCAACCACCAAGAAATTTTGGACAATCCCTTTCAACGCTACAAATCCGACTATGGAAGTGTTTCCGGTGAATCTAACTGAAATTTGGGTGTACGGAGATTCAACAGCGGCGTTTGAGATGCTTATATTCAAGAGAAAGTAAATATGGCCATCAGAGCGGGAAAATTAAACAAGACGGTTGTAATTGAAAGAAAGACAACCACTTTGGACGCCAGCGGCGATACGGTCGGAGCAAGGACAGAGATTGAGGCCGCTTTGAAAATCAGGCTCACTCGGAATAAGTTATTTGGCCAAAGTGTCGGCGGTGCCGCTGGTCCAATTTCAGCTTCAACTCACAAAGGGTTGACTGATGGGGGTCACGGTGGACAGATAGGCGATATGTTGATTGATGGTTCAGATGAATACACCATAACGTTCATCGATAAAAAACCAGGTGGCCAGATAACAGGCGATAGGATTTTTCATTGGGAGATATTTTTGAATCACACATCAGCGGAGAGAGCTTAATGCCTTCTGTACCATCACTAAAATCTCTTTCAAAACTTGGAGCGCTAAGATCTGGTGGTTTCGGCGGTGGACTCGGGGCGCGGAACGGCGTATTTGTTCGTGGCGCTGCCCCATTAATCGCCAAGTTTAATATGATGAGCAAGATAGCGCCGATCAAGGCTTTGGACGGTATGACCAGAGCGCTTTTAATAATTGAAGCAGAAGCAGTTAGGTTGGTATCAAGAGGGTATTATGCTCCAGCTGTAGATACCGGACTATTGAGGAGATCGATCACTCACCAAATCACCAATTTCAGTCCGAATGTTGTTGAAGGGGTGGTTGGTCTGAATTTGTCTTATGCTATTTATGTACACGAAGGGACAATTTTCATGGAGATGAGGCCTTTTCTTGTTGATGCCTTAAAGAATAAGCAAGTTCAAGTTCAAGCGATATTGGTTGACGCATTTAAACACGGATTGATATGAGTAACGAATCATACAGCAAAGATGAAATCATTTTAGCGGCTGTTCGTGAAATTTTACTCGGGGATAATGCTGCGACCGGAAATGATGTGGGCTCAATAGATAGTTATGTGAGCAACAGAATACAAAGAGAAGATGTACACGTTGTAATAGATTTTCCGAGAATTGATCTCAGCGTTGAAGAGGGTGGAGCAGAAGTGGGATTGCCTACAAGGCGATATTTCTTGGTCATTAAGCCGAGAACACATATGGATGAAAACACTTCACCGCAAACAACGTTGGATAGGATCGGAGCGAGAATTGATTTTCTTTTAAATAACAAGCCGGCATCTTTAAATGCTACCGCTGCGGCCAGTGGTAAGAATCTGCGGTGCCGGTTACTAATTCAGGAAAGTGCGTTGCGAGTACCAGATGCTGTTGATAGATTTTATTCTAAAATTATGCGGTATCGGGTAATTTGTGACGATGAAACAATTAACACATAAGGAGTAATAATCATGGCAATACAATTCGGAATAGCAACCATGACGTATGGCGGAAAGAATATTGGCCACCTTCAAAACGTGTCCATTGACTTTTCGTTCGATCAGGCTCAGCTATTCTCCGGCTCAGCGTTGTATCCAGTAGATGTTCGGGTTCACACCGGAACCATTACTGGGAATGCTGAATTTGCCGACATTGATGCGGCGTCATTTCAAAAGCTGATTGGTGGAACAATCGGTGGAGATGTCTTGACGATTAACAACACCGCATCACCTTCAACGTTCCAGTTGGTCTTAACGTTGATAACTGACGGCGTCACATTCTCCATAACGCTTGTGAAGTGCAGAAGCACCAAGCTGTCTATGGCGTTTGCCCGAGATGGTCACTTGATTCCAAACTTTGATTTTAGCGCTGAATCGAATGAGTCGAATCAGGTTGCTACAATTGATGTTGGAGACGTATCGTAAGGGGTTGTTTCCTCTAACAATTGGCTGGACGTGGATTCAGGTAATTACTGGCCTGTGAGCCTGATGAAGCGTTCAGCCTATATTTTAAATCATAGGCCTATGAGGTAGAAAATTATGAGTGAAAAAGACACAAAAGCAGCAGTTGAAGAAGAAAAAGAAAGAGAAGAAGTGCCCTACCAGAGTGATGTAGAGGCTCTGGAGATGCTTCAAGGTTTTGGAGAGAAGATGAATGTCTTTCTTGGAATGAAGGAAGGCAAAGCGGAATGGAAAGCGTATCACATCGCTCCGGTTCCGATCAAGCACATACCGGAGTTGACCAAATTGATCTTTCTATTCCAAGCGGCAGCGGAGAAAGCGGAGAAAGGTGAAGGCGGGTTTACACAAAAAGATTGCGCTGCCGGAGCCAAGATGGTTTTAATGGGCTTGGAAAAGACGATGCCGGACGTTAAAGAAGAGGAAATTTTGGAGAATTTCTCTTTTGGTATTATGATTAAAGCATCGCAAATTCTTATTGATTTAAATGATCTCGGGGTTCAGGTTGATAAAGATGGGAATGTACGTGAAAACCCTACAATGCCGATCCGCAGAAAAGTAAGTTAACAATTGCTGGATTGGTCTATCTTCTCTGCAAGAATTGTGGATGGACTCTTGAGTATGTTCTTGGATTAACGCGGCTTCAAATTAAGGTACTGACTGATGGAATGGAAGAGTTGGGACAGATTCGAGAAGAGGCTGAAGATGAAGCTAAGACAGGCAGAGGCCGAAAAGGGCGTTGGATTTCATATGATAAACAAGGGAATAAGACTCAACATGATATGAAATCGGCCACTGATATTTTTGATTTGGCTAATATTCCAGGATTTGGTTTAACAGAGAGAGCGAAAAAAGCAATGAAGAAGATAGCTCAAAACAGAATGGACAATATGAGAAAATCAAAAGAGGACGCAGATGGCGACAAAGGGTAATATCTTACAAGAGCTTTGGGTCAATATTCGAGCTGATATTAGCACCCTGAGAGCAGGGTTTACAGCTGGTAAAGCTGAAGTTAAATCTTTTGTTGGCCAGATGGGCTTAGTGTCCAAGCAACTAAAGACTATGGGGAAAAACATCACCCTTGTTTCTGGTGCTTTGGTGGGCTTGGGCGCTTTGGCCACGTCTGTATTTGCTAAGTTTGAACAATCAATGGCCAATACCCAATCTGTACTCGGGGCTACAACGGAAGAGTTGGACACTTTGACCCAGTTCGCTCGGGAGATGGGAAAGACTACAGTGTTCACGGCCTCTCAAGCCGCAGACGCTATGTTCTTTTTGGCCCAAGCGGGTTTTGCGACGGATGAAGTCATTGCTTCACTTGAACAAACATTAAATCTTGCTACAGCAACTCAAAGTAATTTGGCTGATACTACCAATATTGTGGTTGCTACTCTTAACCAATTCAACCTTGCTGCTGGTGATGCTGGACGTGTAGCAAATACCTTTGCCGCAGCCATTTCAAACTCTCTCGCCAACATGGAGAAGTTACAGGAGTCAATGAAATTTGTTGGCCCAGTTGCTTTTCAGATGGGTGAATCTATCGAGAGTACAACAGCGGCGCTATCGACCTTGTTTGATGCCGGAATTACGGCGTCAATCGCTGGTACTCAATTAAGGCAGATATTCCTCAGATTGGTTAAACCTACAAAAGCAGCTAATTCGGCGCTTGAATCATTAGGAATCGGCGCCAGAGAAGTCAACCCGCAATTCAACAGTTTAAGTGAGATTTTGAAGAGATTTGAAAAGGCCATTCCTGCTAATAAGTTGAGACAAGCCAGCGATGAACTCAAAGACATCTTCGGCCTCAGAGCGATTGCGGCATTTTCAGTATTACTTTCAAAGGGTTCAGGGGAGTTGGACGCGCTCCAAGAAAAGATCACCGACACGGACAAGGCAGCGCAACAAGCGGCAACACAAATAGATACCTTAAAAGGAGCGTGGAGATTGCTTGTATCAGCGCTTCAAGAAGCAGCAATTCAACTTGGAACCGTATTGGAGCCTATCATAAGAGGACTAACAGATGCGGTCAGAGATTTTGTGCTAACATTCATAGCCATGCCCGACTTATTCAAGAAAATTACAGTTATTGGCCCAATTTTAGCCGGAGCGCTTGGATTGATAGTTGGCCCATTATTCCTGTTGGCCAGCGCCATACCCAAGATTGTCGCAGGTTTCGGAGCGATGAAAGTTGCTTTATTGGCTGCCGGTGGGCCAATCGGATTAATAACAGCTGGCTTAATCGCTTTGGCTGGAGCGGCTATCTTCTTTGTTGGACAAGAGAGGCGCAGACAAGAGGCGATTGAGAAAAGCCTTAAGCTGGTTCGTGAGCAGGTTACAAGTTTGACTGAAGAGCGCAAACATTTGAAGAAGTTGGCTGAAGAATTTTTGAAGCTGGACGAAAAGCAGAAAGGATCCAACGAGCTTTCAGCCAGACAAAAACTAATTATAGATGAAATCAATGGCGTGTATTCTAATTTAATTTCTCAAACTGATACTTACGCCGGAAAATTGGAAGATGTAAAAGAGGCAGCAGGGAAAGCAACCAAAGAGATTGAGACCTTGACCAAAGCTGAAGTTGATTTAGCGACTGCCGAGTTGACCTTGTCGCTGATTAGGCTTGAAGATCAACTTATGGCGCTAAAGAAAGAGGCGGCAAGTGACCAAGGGATATTCAAAGACTTGTTAAATTCATTTAGACCAGTCAACTTCGGCCTTGTTGGTGATGAGATCAAAGGCGTACTAAACACTTTGGATATTTTAGCTGATTCAGCCGGACTGAAAGAGACTGAAATCAAATTCGGGAATATAGCGGCGGGATCAAGGTTGCTCAGAAAGAATCTTGAGCAAGCAGCGACAGAGGGCGGCAGATTTGGTGATGTTGTATCAGACTTGAGCACCATCCAAACGTTGCTTCAAGTCAAGCAGCTTGAAATTAATAGACTCAAGCTCATCGAGTTTGATCAAACAAAAGAGTTGTCCAAAGAAGAATTGTCCAGATTGAACAACTTGAAGGTTGAACAAGATGTGTTACAGAAATTGAGCGATGTATTTGCTGAAGCAGTTGGTAACACTTCAGAGTTCACCAAAGTATCTGAGCAAATTAAGAACATCGGTTTACAACTTCAGAATCTCAGAAACTTCGGATTAAAGGAGCCTTTGCTTGATAATAGCTTTTTGTTGGATGAACAAGAGCAAGAAGAGACGCTTGAAGAGTTGAAGCTGGAAAATATTAAGCTCATGAGAGACGGCGCCAGAGTTGAAGAGGCGTTGGCCAGAGAGTTAGCAAGAGAAGAGGAACTTGAATTCCAGAAACAAGATGAGGAATCTTTAAAGGAATTTTCAGAGCGCCGGAGAAGGCAAGTAACAGAAGATGCTCAACACGAAATTGCTGAAGGTAAAAGAGTAGACAGAGAGAGGCAACGCGCGGCAAGAGCAACAGCCGCTGCGGTGACCCAGATATCTGAAGTGATGGGAACGGCTATTGGAAATTCAGCGTTGAAGATAGCTGATTCTTGGAAGACAGCCTTGAGCGATTTGGTTGATATCATCGCCGGAGTATACAAGAACATTCTTAAGGCAACCATCGCTTTGGCGCTTGCTACTATACCGAAGAACTTTGCGGCCGCAGCCAAGGCGGCTGTAGGAATCACACTGATTTCAGCTGCTCAAGCCGTAGCCAAGGGACTTATAGCCAAAGCAGCCACCGGAGCCAGCATCGACCGGAGCGGCTTGCTAAACGTTCATGCCGGTGAGACTATTGTTCCAGCGAGTGTTACCAGATCAACTCGCAACGATTTTAGGAATAAGTTGCTTGGGGTCAATTCCGATAGCGCGGCAGATGGCGGATCGTTTCTTGAAGGTAGCACAGAAGGATCAAGAGGGATGACCATTGAAGGCGATTTGGTCTTGGTCAATCCTCAAGTTGATGAGCCGAAATATTGGAGAAAGGTCATCGACAACAATTTGGAAGAGGCAGAACTTAATCACGACAAACGATTCAACAGACGTTCATGAAAACACTAACAGCAGCGTCACAAGCGCTTCAAAATTCCGTTGGTAATGTCCCTATGGTCATCGATAGGGTTGTTGTGTATGAGCAATTCACCAAAATCACCACCATCGTCTCTGGAACTTCTATTAAAGTGAATGGAGATGTAACATCTAATTTTGCTGATGGTGATGAGGTGTTCTTTCCTTTGAGAGACTTCTCAGTCAATTTCACGCTCAACGCCACACCAACATTTGCTGGTACTGAAACTACATTTTCATTCGCCGGATCGCCGGCATTCGTTGCTGCTGACCTCGGTGAAGTGGTGTGTACGGTTGACGATATAACCACGAAACTGGTCATCAACCCTATCGGAGAGGCCGTTGTCGCAATTGAAGGTAACAACCTCAATGAATTTGATTCTGGCGAGATAGACATTACAGCCGATAACAGCACAGGCTATTTTCAGAAACGAGAGGGAACAGGCATATTTGATTCGGGGAATCCATTTTGGGCCAAGTACCTGACCGGATTCAAAGGCCAAGATGATAACATTATCTGGTTCGGCGGGGAAATAGATTTAACAGAGTTGGAGCCTGATTTATATAATAAGACCTTAACATTCAAGATATACGGTCACAGCCGGACGCTGGAGCACATTCCGGCCTTTAATATTTCAGATAAGACAGCGATAGAATTGATAAGAGTGAGAGGGATTGAGATTGACTCGTTTGAATCCAACGATCTAACCGAAGAGGGAATCAAGTCACTTGAGTATAATCCTTTTGGTGGAACAAGAGCCGCATCTTCATTTGCTGAAAGAGTTGGTAACCAAAAGATGAAGGGGATTTCAGTCATATCTGTTTCAAATGATACTTTGACCGGAATTTATGTACTTGAATTCAAATATCCATATTGGTTCAAGTGGAGAAATGGGCCATGGGTGTATCTTAATACAGTATCGGATATGGATGATGTCGATAATGTGACCAGAAAATTATTTGATCGTAGTGGATCGAAATTTGCTATTGTTAAATTCGGAGAGCAAAACGAATTAAATGAATATCCAGATGAAGATACAGAAACGTGGGTGTCTGTTAAACAAGAACTTTCAGGCAAACAAATAGGAGATCAGGGCACGCCAACTTTGAGATTTGATAAGGGTGAAGAAGAGGTCATCAAACTTCACTTTCCACGTGTTTTGAATTTCGATGATAGTCTTGGGACTTATGATGAAATTGAAGATGATATCAATACGCCGGATACAGACGTAAACACGGCAGTGTTAGTTGCTACGTCTGACGAGCTTTGGTTAATTGCCTCAGAGCGATTCTTTGGTTTCAACGTAACGTTTGATACACCGTTCACAACGGCCACACTGAATTTCAAATACTCAACAGGCGGAGACACCTTCAGCGCCGCAATGACGCTCGGGAATAATGGCCTTGTCGATGGTACATCAGATTTTACCGGAGAGGGCAAGGTTCAGTGGGACTCAGCTGAGAATTGGAGAGTTGGAACGCTCGTCATCGACGGTAGCACAAGTTACAGCGGCTTTATGTTGAAGGTTACAGTAACAGCATTGACTGGTAGTTGTACGGTTGAAGAGATCGGACGGTTTGTGAGGTTGAGAGGGCAGAATGGTGACTTCTTGAACCTAAAGACTATCCAGAAAAAATTGCTACCTGAGAAAGCGGATGACGAGATTATCATTCAGAGGAATGATGATGATACATTCTCAACGGCTGTATGGCATCACAGTGCCGCGTTGCAGCAGATACTGGAAGCTACATTGGACGCTTCAAGTTTTGGCGCCGGCAAGCGCGATATAGCCGATATGAAAGTCAATTTATCAACAGCTCGTTTCAACATATGGGGCAGACCGCCAAGATTGAATCACCCGATTGATCCGTATTGTATCACGGTTGATGGAACAAATGAATTTGTGTACGCCGGAATTGGTACCGAATTATGGAGATCCAGCTTTGATGGAAGTTGGGAGATGTTAGTTGATGTAGCTTCACTGGTGGATGCTTCTCCGACACACCACATTCGAGATATGCACAACAACGCTACAGATGTATTCTTTCTGGTCAGAAGGTGGTACAATGACGCCGCAAACGAAATATCAGGCGCTACCGCCATACAATCCCAACTCTGGATGTTTAGTTATAAAAAGTCAACAGGAATTTTGACCGATGAAGGAGCGACAGCCGGAACGGTATGGGAAGCGGGAGAGAAAGTCAGGAGAGCAGGGAAGAGTCTTTTGGATTTAGGGTTATATACAAGAATAGTGGGTCAGGATGATCCAAATTCAGATTTCGCCGGAGAGAACATCGCAATTCCATTCAGGCAAATTGTATCGTTGCCTGGATTGGGTCTTGCGAACAATAACTATATAGCCCAAGCCCAAGGATTAGACGCTACAGATCTGAGTGGGCCACAATTATGGATATTTGATATCATCGCAGGCGGGTTTGGAGATGGTCAGGTATTTCTTGCTGATATGGGCATCTACTTCCTCGGTGATGCTTCAGGGACAGCTGGCGAATTTCTGGTGTATTTAAATTTTTGGTACGAATATGGACAACAAGGATCAGTATTAAGTACACCGGACTTGGATGATTTTTTCTTGATGAAGAATCAAACTGATAGTGATGCGGTTGAGTTTTGGAGCATGATCGGGGCGAAAGCGAATGATAGTAGATTCGCCAAAACAGCTATTTATGAAGAGCTTGATTTGCCGAATTGTATAGCCAGAAAAGTAGCGACCGACACCTTGTA
>Ga0114923_10001190_pt1 | contig 18413 bp, 19 predicted proteins | sample SumtaG_FD_89578 | JGI IMG/M metagenome (GOLD analysis project Ga0114923, IMG submission 89578) | Deep subsurface microbial communities from Indian Ocean to uncover new lineages of life (NeLLi) - Sumatra_00157 metaG | ecosystem: Environmental > Aquatic > Marine > Oceanic > Sediment | place: near...
ACAGACTGCTCCCGTTCTAAATCCGTAAATATTACCTAACGTGAATAAAGTAGCAGCCTCCATTTCAAAGTTAACAACGTTCGCCTTCTGCATGTCCTTTATCAACATCTCACTGAAGCTTTGAGTATAATCATCGAATCCGGGTCTGGATTGGCCTAGATAGAACGAATCAGTAGAAGCTGAGATTCCTAAATGATAGTTGACGCCCAATGAATCAGCTGCTTCTACAAGTGCCATCACTACCTCATAAGATGGATTTGCAGGGTATTCAGACATCACATACTGTTTACTTGTACCGTCGAGACGTACGCACCCTGTTGAGATAATCAGGTCTCCAATTTCAATTTCCTCTTTGAGTGCTGCAGTTGAGCCTACTCTGATGAAATCTCTTGCTCCAACATTTGCCAATTCCTCAATCACAATTGCCGTTCCTGGTCCTCCAATTCCAGTTGAACATGCGGATATTGGTGCGCTCTTGAACTTTCCAGTATGAGTCACAAATTGTCGATGCGAAGCCACGAGTCTGGTTTCATCCCACAGAGCTGATATTTTTTCAACTCTCTGAGGGTCTCCTGGAATGATAACAGTAGATGCAATATCTCCTTCTTTTACTTCCAGGTGGTACTGCTTTCTATCACTCGTTTCAGGGCGCTCTGCAGATACTCTCTTTTCACTCATTTTCTTTCAAGATTTCAGTATGATAACATCAATTTGATACTTTCGAACGACAGGCATTTATGACTAAACCTCATGAATTAGATTGCATTTCTAATCGAAGGGGATAATATGACTAAATGGCCCGACCAAATGGATTACTTGAGTCTTGGAAAACGAGTACGTTTGCATCGAATGATGTATGAACACGGTCCTGGAAATGGCAAGCTTCTGATTTTGCCAATTGATCAAGGTCTTGAACATGGACCAGTGGACTTTTTCCCACATCCATTATGTGAGGATCCAGATTTCCAATTCCGTTTGGCTGCTGAAGGAGGATATTCAGGTATAGCGCTACACCTTGGACTTGCAGAGAAATATGCGGCCAAGTATGCTGGAAAGGTTCCTATTGTTCTGAAAATTAACGGTAAAACCCGTATCCCTCCTGCCAATCAGCCTGTTTCCCCAATGACTGCTTCAGTTGAAGATGCTGTAAGGATTGGGGCCGATGCAGTCGGGTATACGCTCTATGTTGGTAGTCCTGGACAGTATGATGATTTCAATCAATTCCGACAAGTGAAACGTGATGCAGATCGATATGGAATGCCAGTTATCATGTGGGCATATCCTCGAGGAGAGGCTATTGACAAGAAAGGTGGAAGAGATTCTGTCTTTGCAGTTGATTACGCAGCTAGAGTTGCATGTGAACTAGGTGCCGATGTTGTGAAATTGAATGTTCCAATAGATGACCCAAAGAAACGTTCACAAGAACGCCCACCATATGATAAACTAGAACTTTCTTACAATGAACGCGTTCGTAAAGTTGTCAAATCCGCTGGGAAAACCCTCGTTCTATTCTCAGGAGGAAGCATGATGGGTGATGACGACCTCATTAAACGCGCAAAGGCATGTCTTGATGAAGGTGCTGCTGGGCTTATTTTTGGCAGGAATCTTTGGCAGCGTGAATGGGCGGATGCCTTGAAAATCACTGAAAAATTGAAGCAAATGATGCTGGAGTCCTAGGATTCTTGCAACAATTATGGTCGGTTTCGATATTGATGTGAGGATTGTCTTCACTGATATCGAGGAGTTAGCTGGGGTTTGTGAAAAGCGTGGGTATCGTTTACATCACAAACTCGTCAAGATGACCCTCAATCTGTGAGCGAAACGTATCGACTAGGTTTGAAAAGAGATGTACCAAGCTAAAAAAAAGATTGGGCGGTCAACAGGTCATTATTCCTGATGACGCCAGTAACAAATCTATGTTGTTCTATTATCTTCGATCGTGTACTTCAGAAGACATATCCACTGCAGAGTTTATTTCCTCAATTGGTGATTCAGCCTTTTCGATTGAACCAAACTTACCGGATTGAAGTCTTAAACTGCCCTTAAAGATTCCAACATACCCATTAGTAAGGGTGTATGTTTCGCCTTCCTTCATTGTATCAATGGTTTCATTCCAGAAAGGCATCATGATTGTACCTGTGGAATCACCGACTGTAGCATCCAGTATACGGTGTGTCTGGCTATCCCTACGGGATTCAACTGTTCTTTCTTCTCCAGTGCTGATAACCTTGAAGGAAATATTTACACTTTTCATTCCGGGCTTGAGCTCGGAAATTGTAGCCTCGACGGCTTCGATCTTTTCTGTCATAATGTATCACTCGCTGTTGCGAATTCAGGTCATGCAAAAATAAAATGAACTTCATGTGGAAGTACAAAAAGGTCGTTAATCCTCAAGCAAACCAGTCTGAAACGTCTGTATGATTACTTGCCTGTATTTTCGATATGCGGGAATCTGCTTATAGTGTTATGTATAGTATGGTTTCGTCGTTTCTTGTCTCAGTATATGATGTTTCACAGGACGTGCCTTGAAAATCACTGAAAAACTGAAACAAATGATGCTGGAAATCAAATAGTTCGCAACCATAGCTATTATATATCCATATAATAGTCAAAATATAGTGATGGTCAAAGGTTACAGGTTGAATCGAAACGGCTATTAACTAATTATTCCGTGACCCGCGACCAGAGGAGAAGTAAATTCACTTCTCAAATAATACGAACTGGAGCGAGTAAGAATGGTAGAAACCACACTCAGCGTCATTAAAGCTGATATCGGTTCTCTTGCAGGGCACGTCGTGGTCCCCGATTTTATCATGGAGATTGCACGAAAAGAACTGAAGGAGGCCGTTCAACAGAAGATCATCAATGACTTCTATGTTGCAAACGCCGGCGATGACCTCGAACTTATTATGACCCATTTCAAGGGTGAGAACAACGAAGAGGTTCACAAGCTAGCTTGGGATACTTTCATGAAAGGTACTAAAAAAGCGAGGGAGATGAAAATCTACGCTGCTGGTCAAGACATCCTTTCAGATACATTCAGTGGTAACATTAGGGGTATGGGCCCTGGTTCAGCTGAAATGACTTTCACGGAACGAAAATCCGATCCTGTTGCTATTTTCATGGCTGACAAGACCGAGCCTGGTGCTTACAATTATCCCCTATTCAGGGTCTTTGCAGACCCGTTCAACACAGCTGGTCTTGTTATTGATCCGAATTTGAATCAAGGGTTTACATTTATCATCCAAGACATCAAAACAGATGTTCCGGCCTTCGTTGAGATGAAAGCCCCTGAAGATATGTACGACATGTTAGCACTGCTAGGAAGTACAGGTCGTTATACAATCAAGAAGATTTACCGCAGAGATGGCTTAGTTGCTGCATCAATTAGTACTGACAAGCTACACCATGTTGCAGGTAAATATATTGGAAAAGATGATCCAGTTGCAATTGTAAGAGCTCATTCCGGACTTCCAGCAATGGGTGAAGTCCTTGAAGGATTCACATTACCTCATCTTGTTTCAGGTTGGATGCGTGGTTCACACATTGGACCTCTACTACCCGTCGCAATGAAAGATTCTCGTTGTACACGCTTTGACGGTCCTCCAAGAGTAATTGCTCTCGGTTTCCAAATTTCCAATGGAATGCTTGTTGGTCCTATTGACCTATTTGATGACATTGCATTTGACATTTCTCGACAACGTGGAATGGAAGCTGCTGATTATCTCAGACGTCACGGACCTTTCATGCCCGCACGATTACATGATCAAGACATGGAGTATACTTCATTACCTGGTGTACTGAAGAAGTTCAAAGACAGATTCAGTGACAAAGAGATTGTTCCGACTGGCGATGCAGTTGACCACTCTGATTCCGCAGAGTAGAAATATCTGAATGAGTAGGGACCTTATTAGTCCCACTCTTCTTGTTTTTTATAAAATGAAACTGATTGAATTAGGCTGTACGCTTTATGACATGATAGCCGTGTTTAGTTTTCACAGGATCATTAGTCATCTGACCTACGTTCAGAGCAAATGCAGCACGTTCAAACTCGGGAACCATCTGTTTTTTCCCAAAGAAACCGAGGTCTCCACCCTTCTTCTTTGATGGACATGAACTGTGTTGTTTTGCCATTGCTTTGAAGTCAGAACCTTCTGCAATCTTGCTGATGATTTCCAATGCTTTGCTATGTTTATCAACTAGGATGTGACTTACTCTTACCTTTCCAGCTTTGCCTTTTGCCATTCATGATACCTCGTTAGGTTATTCGTTTTGTTTCCATTCATAATGCTTTGAAAAGTTTGTCCTTTGGAGTTCTTTTGCTAAATCGAAGGATTTTATTCAGAAGAATACAAGTATGTACTGGAATATTCAGGTGAGGAAAATGAAAGCAGCAGTATTCAACGAGCATGGCGGTCCTGAAGTATTGGAATATACCGATTTTCCTACACCGGAACCTGAACCCCATCAAGTGCTGGTTGACGTGAAAGCCGTAGCTCTAAATCATCTAGACTTGTTTGTGCGTGGTGGTATTCCAGGTTTGAAATTAGAAATGCCTCACATACTAGGTAGTGATATCTCTGGAGTTGTGCATCAAGTTGGAGATGCTGTAACAGGGTTTGAAATTGGACAAAAAGTCATTGTAGATCCAAGCTTACCCTGCCGAACCTGTGAATTCTGTCTTCGAGGTGAACAATCCCTGTGTAGCACCTACCGAATCATTGGAGAACAAGTACGAGGGGGTTATTCTGATTTCTTTGCTGCAGATGCTCAAAATGTCATTCCCGTTCCAAAAGAAAGTGGTTTAGATTTTGTCGAGGCTGCTGCAGTGCCCCTCACTTTTATGACTGCATGGAGATTGTTGATGACAAAAGGGAATCTTGGACCTGGTAGTAGTTTGATGATAATCGGAATCGGTGGGGGTGTTGCTTTGGCTGCACTTCAAATCGCCAAAATTGCTGGGGCTTGCATTATCGTAACTAGTTCTTCTGACACAAAATTAGAGAAAGCTAGATTGTTGGGTGCGGATGTGATGATAAATCATAATGATATGCCTGATTATCACAAAGAGGTTTACAAGACAACAAACAAACGCGGTGTAGATATTGTATTAGATTCAGTTGGAGCTGCGACTTGGGAAAGAAGTCTGAAAAGTCTTAGAAAAGGCGGAAAACTAGTGACATGTGGTGCTACTTCAGGACCCATGGCGACAACAAATGTCAATCTTGTTTTCTGGAAACAGCTTGAGATTATGGGAAGTACGATGGCTTCAAGTTCCGAATTGAGAGATGTTCTGAAACTTGTATGGAATAAGCGGATTCATCCTGTTGTCGACAAGGTATTCCCCCTTTCTAAGGCACGGGATGCACACGAGTTTCTAGAGCAAGGGCAGCAATTTGGGAAAGTGGTTCTGCGACCTTAGACTTAACAATACCCCGATATACACGGACATCTTACATCATCTTATACCCTCATTATACTCTTTTTTTATATCATGAGAGTAGTGACTATCTGCTGTCCCCAAGCATATATAGAAGGTGTCGACAAACTAATCAAATCCGGAATGTACCCTAATCGATCAGAGGTCATCCGTATTGCTATTCGTGATTTACTAGTTGATGAACTATGGACTGACCGAAAGCAGACATCGACTATACCTCTTATAGTACAAATTAAGAACATTGAAGCTTTGAAAGAATCTCCCTCACCTTCTACCCCCTCAACCAAGTCAGTTTAATAGTTAATACAAGCGAACTAGATTTTTCAAGGATTATGGGGTTATTTCACCAAGCTATCTTGACCAGAAGCTCCATTGAGAGCAATATTCAGGTCGGGAACTTACACAAATTAAACGTGGAGTGCTCCAAAATGGTGCGAAGATTATTTGGCCGCAAGAAGAAGGACGAAGAAGAGGATATCGAAGACGAATCTGAACCAGAAGTTTCTGCTGAAATAAGTGCGGAAACCGTGAAGGATCAAGATGAACCTATGCCGATAGAAGAAGCAGCTCCTGTTGAAGATGCTGAACCCAAGGTTGCCGCTGCAGATGCACCAAAAGGCACGATTCCATATCACGATACAATCCAAGATCGACTGAACTATTTATTGACTGATCCCGAGATGGCATCGAGTATTGAAGCACCAGATGAATTCATTTTGGAATTCATGGCTATGGGTGAACGATTTTCAGTTTCAAAGAAAGCGATGGGTTCGATTTCAATTGCTACTGGTTCAGCTGCAGATGAGGACGTGTACATTAGAATTGGAAATGATGTCGTTCAAGCATTGCTGAGTGCATCAACTTTTGCAGATTTCTCAGAAATTTATTTGAAATATTACAAGGCTCCTGAACCGGGTATGTTTGTAAAAATTGAGCTTCGCAAACAAATAACTGATTTGAATAGAAGAGGTTATGCTAGAGTCCCAGCACTGAAACTTCTGACTGGTGCTGCAAGATAATCTATAACAACGTTAATAGGATTATTACATCTCGCTCAGGATGTTTGAGCTGGCAATAGTCAGCTAATAGGTGAGTAGCATGGTAAACATAGAGCTTCCTGTTATTGCTATTAATTTCAAGACGTATACCCAGGCAACTGGCGAAAAGGCTGTTATCCTCGCAAGATTATGTGAGAAAGTAGCCAAGGAATATGGAGTTTCAATAGTAGTAGCTCCGCAAATCCCGGATCTATATCGTGTTGTAAATGCTGTAGATATCCCTGTGTTCTCACAGCATATGGATGCTGGCGAACCGGGTAGATTCACTGGTCATGTTCTAGGCGAAACGCTTGTTGAGAATGGTGTTGTTGGAACACTATTGAACCACTCTGAGAATCGAATGCAGCTTGCAGATATTGAAGCATCTGTTAGTAAGGCAAACAGTCTAGGATTGTATACAATTGTCTGTACAAATAATCCTCCCGTAAGTGTAGCAGCTGCTAGTGTAAATCCCTCAGCTGTAGCGGTGGAACCTCCAGAATTGATTGGTTCTGGAATTTCAGTATCACAGTCACAACCTGAAATCATCAGCGGCACTGTAGATATGATTCGTGCAGTCAACAAGGAAGTTGTAATTCTGTGTGGCGCAGGGATAGGTACTGGAACCGATGTTGAGGCCGCTATCAAATTAGGTTCACAAGGTGTTTTGCTAGCATCTGCCGTTGCCAAATCTGACAAACCTGAGGATGTTCTCAAGAGTCTTATTGAACCAATCCGAAAGTAAAGGGCGATTCACAGTGAAGGTTACAACTCAATGTGCTCATTGTCTCATTGAGCGAGCTATTAATCAAGTCAAGTTGGCAACAGATGATCCTGAACTTCAAATGAAAGTCACGGCTGAAATGCTGAAACTGCTAGGTCGGGATTTCAATGAAGACTCAGTTCCAAGTCACATAGGAACTGACCGTGACCTTCTTGTTCAGAAAATGACAGGTAAGGATCCCTACTACGATCTGAAAAAGATGTCAAATACCATGGCTCTCTCGATATTACCGGAACTACAGAAGATTGTAGAATCAGAGGATAATGATGCAGCTCGATTTCGGAAAGCAACTCTCATCACTGCAGCCGCCAATGCTATTGAATTTGATGTTTCTGGAAGAGAATTCAGTCTTGATGAACTTCGAGGTATTATTGATCAAGTGGAAGCTGATATTGCAGTCGACCAAGTTGATGAGTTCATGCAACTCTGTCAGAGTGTAGATGAAGTTGTATTTTTGCACGACAACGCCGGTGAAGTTGTACTTGATATGATCCTGATACGTGAAATCAAAAGATTGGGTCCCAAAGTCTATGCTGTTGTAAAAGGTGGTCCGATTCTAAATGATGCAACAATGATTGATGCTGATGAGGTGGGACTGGCTGAATACGCCGATGAGGTATTAGACACTGGTTCTCCTTCTATCGGTGTTAATTTGGAACGGAATTCAGATGAATTCCTATCGTTGCTGAAATCTGTCAAACTGATAGTGGCAAAAGGTATGGGTAACTTTGAGGCTATGACTGAATTTGAACCAACAGCTCCAACCGTTCATATAATGCGCACAAAATGCAATCCAGTTGCGCAACATGTCGGATGCGAGCAGAACAAGAATGTAGTATTGATTAGAAAACCATCATCAAGCCATTGATTCTGAATACGATTTCAATGTCTTTGTAATTGGTTCTGATTCTGCATACTCGATTTTCAGTGAAGGAAATTCCAAACTTAATTGGTGTCGTAAACGTTTCATCCCTGGATTTTCTGTGACGAAAGTACCTAATTCAAAGACGTTCATACCTTTTTCGTAGGCTGCAAATCTGACTTCTGAATCCAGATTTCCTGTCACGATAGCGCTTACATCATACTCCTTAGCTCGAATTAATGCATTTGAATCAAGAGTTGCACCTGAACAAACTAGGATACGCTCCGCTTCATCATCCAACTCACCAGTGAATTGAAGACTATCAATTTCCAACTTTGACATCAATAGATTACCAAATCGTGAATAGTTCATCACAGTTGGTGTTTTACAGATTCGGCCTGCGGGAACAAGATCTGCATATTTTCCAGATATCAAGAAATCATTGGCGGGTTTGAGACCTATAGTATCAACCAATGTATCCACGAGACCGCCCTTCGCTCCAATCCAAGGACTACCAACTACGTATGTTGAGATGTAATTCTTTGCCAGTATTCTAATCCTAGTCAAATGACCTCCCGAAATAGAATCGATTGGTTTTCTGAACATGGGTTGATGCACTAGTACTAGATTCGCTTTATCTTGACTGGCTTTTGTTACAACTCGACCGGACAGATAAGTGGCAACAAGTACCCTGTTGATAGTTGTCTTTGACTGCTCAGTTTCAGTCATAGGTCCAATCTCTACACGACTTTCAAATCCTGGAATAGTAAGTTCTTTGGGCGCTAACTCCTCAAGTCGTTTGACAATCTCTTTCAGGTCTGTCATTATTGTAACCCACCGTGTTCATACTGATTGATATTTCAAAATAGATACTTCAGTTATACATCTTATGGGAATCTGCTGAAAAGTGGAATTATTCGCGATCCAGGTCTACCCATACAGGGTCCGGAGTAATTTCATCACCTGTGTCTTTTCCAATACTATCATGGATTATCGAGTTGAACCGTTCTGATGGAGACACTTGCATGTCCTCTTCTACAAGCAATTGACACGACATGAATATTCTTGGAGCACTAAATTGTGGTAAACCTATCTCTACTTTCTTTTGAAATCGTTCCTTCTGAGCTAGTGTTTCTTTCTTAGGTGTCCCCTCATCGATATTGACCCTGCAGGTAGTGCATTTTGCCTTCCCTCCACATGTATGGACTATGTCAACTCCATGGTCTATTAGAGCTTTCAGCAGCTTAGTACCTTTCTCAACGGTGAACTCTTTTTCTACAGTTCCCATGAAGTCAACTACAGTAATTATTGGCATAACCAACCACAACAAATGAATGTTAAATGCATTTTGAGTTATGGCTGACTTACTTCTTTTTACCGATGACCTCCTATTATTGTTGTTTTAAGGTGAACCACCTTTCTTGGTTTTTATGATTAAAACCACTACCACCAAAGCTGCAATGCCTCCACCCACTATCACAAGAAGTAGAGGATCTAATGCAATTCCAGATCCTTCTATCACAGCTTCACCTTGGAACAAGAATGTATTTCCGTAGACATCTAACACCGTAATTGTGTAGGTCATGTTGAGGCCACCTGGAAATGGGCCTAGTTCAATGCTGGCCCCGTCCACAGCCAACAATAGTGGTGCAGTTTCTACATTGGTTCCATCATCATATTCAATTGAAACTGATTGAATCAAGAGCGAATCACCTCTATTTTGTTCGAGCTTGATTGTGATGTTATTTCCGTTGTACACCTGTTCTACCGTGGTTGAGATAAGTCCAATCATTCCGCCAAGAGATAATGTGATTGGCATAGGTACGTATGTTGTGTTCAGATCTCTCATGTTGAGCCTTACATGTGTATATCCCTTATCACCAGAGCTGCCAACAAAATCGATAACACTCGAAGAATGTGGTCCAGCTGCGAGTACCTGTGAAGCTTCAGTAAATGAAACTGCAGTTTTGATGAATGGTGTCACATTTAATTCCACTCCGTAATCATGATCGTTTGTCAATCGGAATGATATTGTTGCGTCTGATTCAGGAGTAAGTGCTCCCAAATTTGTAGTGATAGGTACGATGTCAATCCCTAATATCACTTCAGAAACTGCATCAGTTACTAATTTTAGTGCCCGTCCGGGATTCCACCAATCTAATGCATTTTCTGCCTCTGCAAGATATAATCTAGCAAGTGTTACGTTCGCACCACCGGACTCCAAAGATGTGAGCTGGGTGTCAGCATCTTCAATTGCGGTTTCTGCTTCATCCCATACTTCCAGATATCTATCAACCCAGATATCTTCTCCGAAAACCAATCCAATGTATAGGCAAGTAACAACGATTCTTCTATTTTCGATAGCATCCATAATATCTTCTGCTGAAACTGTACCATCAGGGCCCGTTGGATTTTGCACAAAAATGGTGTTTCTTGTTAATCCCAATTTACTTGCAGAATGACCGTCCCCTGCACCGATGAAGTTCCACTCAAAAGCTGCTTCACCCATACCATGGAAGTAATCAGTATTTACAACTTCAAAAGCATCGTATCCATATCCCTCGAAATTTTCCCAAATCGGCGCGTATGTTGGACCAATTGTAGGATGAGCGAATACTGCAAAACCTCCCTGGTCGTGTATTGCATCTACTGCAACCTGTGTATCAGTTGAGTAGATATTCTCTGTTAAAGGAAAACCGGTAGTATGTGGAATCGATGACAATTCTGCACCTATAATGATTTGAGTATCTAAATTGTACTCCTCCTGATAAGCTCGTGCTGCTAATGCTCCAAATATTCCATTAGTAGCTGCTGAATCATAAGAATGATCTGATAGGATAAACCAATCCAATGCAACCTCAAGAGCTCTTTTGACCATAGCATCTGGCGAATTTTGACCATCGCTAGCTGTTGTGTGGTCGTGATACACACCATCGAACATTTGATATTCTTCGATTTCAGATGGTGATAAATCCGAGTCTGAAGTGAGCCTGAATATCATTTTTTCAGCAGGGTCTGCAACTCTTTGATCGTTTCCTGCTAACCAATCTATTACATTCAAACTAAATTGGAAATGATCATTCGCATTAACAGCCCACAAATCCCGTTCATATATCATAAATGGAGCTGATGCACCTGAAGCAACTACACGTCCAGTTCCTGATTCTGCAATTGCTACCACATCATTTCCACTATCGGTGACCAATGTTTGGGCAGTTCCAGAAACAGTAAGTGTGCATCCTGCAAAATTATCATTGTTGGAATGAAGTCCTGAAACATCAGTTGTAATTTGATGGACGGTAAAATCCCCATCGCTTACGGATGATATTCCCAACCATTTATCTGGATTGAAAGAAATTCCGTATGTTTCAGAGATTGGGTTCAACTGTGTCGAATTATACTTCCACATACCCGTTTCATGTTGGGTTCCAATGAGTAAAAGTCCACCTCCCGCATCAACAAATGCAAGTACTGCGTCAACCTCACCTGATGTTAGCTCAATTAACGGAAAGAACAGACAGAGGATTCCATAGTCATCTAGTATACCGCTGTCAAGTGATTCATCAAAATTCATTGAAACATTATACCCATTCTCCATCAGGAGCCAACCAAATACGGATGCGTTACCCGGAGTCCACATGTCTGATGCATGGGCTGTATGAGATTCATCAACTAGAATATTAGTACTGGTGAATGTCTGGGTTATTACGTTATTATTTTCAAGTATTTCAGAACTATCCATTGGAGCTGTTACTGATAGTGGAGCAACCAGTGGAAGGCAAAGAAACAATAGAATACTAAGTGAGGCAATTCGGGATTTCAATTGGAACCAACCACACGGATGGTTCCACCCTAGCAAATAAGCTCTTCGTATCGTATGAACTGCTGAATAATCAATTGTTAATGCTTGACTTGTCACTCGTCAGACTCGTCAACGTCATCATCATCTGAGTAAATTTCCTCTAATTCTGCATCGATGACTTCTAATTCTGGCTCTTCCTTCTTAACTTTCTTTGCTGCTTTCTTTTTAGCTGGCTCTTTCTTCTCATCGCCAGTTTCAGGCTTCTTCTTAGTAGCCCAATATTTGACACCTGTCCTACGAACCTTACGCATTCTTAGGAAATCAATCTGTTGAGGATTCTGTACACGTCTAAGTCTAGCTCGATCACGTTTGTAAGATTTTGCCCTATTTGTCATTGGGATATTCACCGCTTTCTATCTTCAGCGTTTCGCACGTTAAATTTGTTATAACTGTGTCGCTGGGATGAGTCAGAATGTATTCTCACACAGGAAGACAAGCTTTTTCTCAAAGATTAAAGTCTAAACGCATGAGATTCTCTCTAATTCGGAGGTGCATCTTTTCCATGAAAAACGGTTCTGAAGATGAAGCTGTCAGTTTACGGATTCGTGTTAGCAAAAACGTGGTGGATCGAATTGATCTGTTAGTAGGAACAAACGGGCGTCAAAAATACATCCGTGATGCTATCCAGTGGAGACTTGATCAAGAAATTCCTCCTGTGGTCCTTGAATTGGTAGATGAAGTGGAGCAATTGAAAGAGCGGGTAGGACATCTTGAGAATACTCAAGCTACCAGTATCTTCAATCGACAAATGAATGAAATCACTAGAACTAAGGTTTGTAGAGATGACCTTGACCGGAACTTGCTAAGCTATTTTCTGCAGCATGGAGGAGCTACAACTCCTATTCTGGCAAAGGAATTATTGGATGCCCCCGACAAACGAAGGACCATTGCCGATAGAATCACAAAACTGAACGAGCGTGCAGAGGAACATTTAGGGGTCCCTGTTTTGAAATTCCACAAGGGTGAGAAGGATGGACTTCGTGGGGCATGGTGGATTGTAAACGCGGAACAGATTGTTGAATGATTCCAACCTCAAATTCTAAAAGGTGCTCGAAACATCTGGTATTCGGGATCGTAGTCTAGCATGGATAAGGCACCAGCCTCCGGAGTTGGGCATCACCGGTTCGAATCCGGTCGGTCCCGCCACTAATACTCATAGCAATGTTTATGAGAAACTTCTCGCGAGCAGAATATTGTAGGGTCCGTAGTCTAGCATGGATAAGGCACCAGCTTGCGGAGTTGGTTATCCCAGGTTCGAATCCTGGCGGGCCCGCCATATTCTCCTTTTATCTCGCTTTTATGGTCCAATCCGGTGGTTTTTTTCTATCTGCTCCCACTTGCATTAATCTGACAACAGCTTTCCCTTTGCGTTTAGTGACACGAAGGGTATGCTCAGAAGTCTGTAAAATAAATGATTCATCCTCATCCAAATTTTCCAATACTGTCTTTCCCATAGGGCCATTCAGGTACTTTGTAAACCGTTTAACAATCGGATGTTTGGATGCACCAATACCTTCCATGGTTTTCATACTGAGCCACTCGATCCAGAGATACGTTCCGGAACTGTGCATTTAAACTGCCCAAATTGGTTTCTATACAATATTTTGCCATCTGCGTAGCTTTCGAAATACCTCAGCAATATTATCCGCTTTGTCTACCTGCTTCTCAACTTCTTCTCGTGTATGTTCTCTAATTTGCGCAGCGGGTGCACCTGAGCTGACACTTCTGGGTGGAATCACAATATTTGCCGGAACAATGCTCCCGGCAGCTATCATCACACCTTCTCCTAATGTTGCGCCATCAAAAATCACACACCCTTCTCCGATGTTTGAAGAGTCTCCGATGTACACTCCATGAATAACTGATGCGGTACCGATGATTGTTTTCGTTCCAATGATGCATGGATTATTCTCATTATGAGCGTGAATCACAACGCTATCTTGTATACAGGAACCATCTCCAACTCTTACTGAAGCTTGGTCTCCGCGGATTACTGCTCCTGGCCATACACTAACATTAGCGCCAATTTCTACATTCCCCACAACTGTGGCTTGCTCACTGACGTATGCTGTAGGATCAATTTTCGGATGATGGTTTCCAAATGGTAATATCGGCATTTTCTTTCCTCACAATAATTTCTCGATGACCTCTTCATATGCTTCATATGGTCGTAGTCCGACTAGTCTGTCCGTGGTTGTCTTTTCCCCTGAACCTGGATTAGCAATCTCAATATTAGCTGGTTTACCCTCAAAAAAAACCAGAACACATGGAATCGCTACGATATTATTTTCCATGGCAAAAGGCATGTGATCTTGTGTATTAACTTTGACAAAACCTACATCAGAATCATCTGCATAATCCTCATCAAGGCTCTCCAATATCGGTGTAAGTGCTTTACATGGACCACACCATGGTGCCCAGCAATCGATGAAAAGTAACTTTGTTTCATTAGCTATTTTCATTGCTTCTTCAGGAGTCACATCGTTTACCACAATTGTTCACACTCTGATGTTTCCAACTACCTATTAGATAAATGAATCTTGCTACCACAGAGCTTTGACTAAATGTTAAAGAAATCAGATTCAGGTTCCTATTCTAACCTATCCCCTTTAGGTAACCAGATGGAGAACTTAACCCCACTCTCTACATCTCCTTCAATTCTATCCTTGACCTGAATACTTCCGCCATATTTGTCTACAATTTGCTTTGCCAGATGCAAACCTACTCCTCCAAAACGGTGTGACCTTTCAAATAATTCCATTTTTCGACTATCGGAAATTCCCACACCATTATCGCTAATAGATATAGTAAATCCGCTACTATCTTCTCCGAGTTTAATCCACACATTCCTTTTGCTTTTTGGATTGTGTGCTATTGCGTTTTCCAAAATAGAACAAAATAGAACATCAAGATACTTGTCTGCTTGTACGGATACATCCTTCAATTCCGATTCGTATGTAATGTGCGTGTCTTCATGTTGCGAAGAAAAGGTCGTGATGCATTCTGAAAGTACTTGATCTAGCAATCTAATCTCTAACTTTACAGACATGATATCTTGAGTCGTTTTTACTTTCGAAATAACTTGTGCACACTTGTTTCCAGCTAGTAATATATCATCTAATCTTTGTGAGAGCGATTCATCTTCACAATGCTGATGAAGAAGTGTTGTCCCACCAATAATTACTTGAAGCTGATTTGTTATATCATGTCCCAATAAATCCAGATAGAATAATGCATTATCTCTTGCTGTTTGAATGGCTTTTTCAGCAATCATTCTTTCAGTAACATCAATAATTGAGAGATATACTTTAGATAACGACTGTTGATGTCCTGGAGGCACAGTCAATTGAAAAATAAACGCATAAGCCTTTTCCTTTACTGTAAGCCGTACATCAGTACTTCTGAAATATGTACGTCCTTCTGCTAATCCGATAAGTTCCTCTTTGAATATTCCAAGTCCATCTCTCTCAAAGTTTTTTGTCAAGGAACCCAGAAGGTCATTCTTATTCTGTGCTTGATGCAACTCTATTGAAGCTGTATTCACATCGAGTATAGTTACAAAGTCCACACACCGCTCAACATCTTCAGGATGATTATCAAAGTACTCGCGAAAATTGGTAACTCCGTTTGCACTCAATTCATCGAAGAACTCTTTGGCCTTACTGAAATCTTCTTCCAATATGGAAATAGGCGAATACTCAAACAAACTTCGATAACGACTTTCGCTTTCTCGAATTGTCTTTTCTGCGTGAACACGATCTGTGATATCTTGAGATGTCCCAATCATCACTACAGGCTTTCCAGTTTCGTCTTTGATAAGTTCTGCATCTTCGTGAATTATGCGAATTTCATCATTTGGAAGTATAATTCGATGATCGATACTATATCGTATACCCGCATTGAGTGCTTCATCGACCGATTTGACGACAAGTTCTCTATCTTCTGGATGAACTATGCTCAGGAACACGTCATAAGTAATTAGACCATCATCTGCGTTACGTCCGAATATGTGATAATTCTCTTCAGACCATACCACTTGATTCTCTACAATGTCCCATTCCCAACTTCCGATATGCGCTATGGATTGGGCTTCAGCAAGTCTACTTTCACTTTTTCTAAGATATTCGTCAGCTAATTTGCGATCAGTGATATCCCTTTTAATTCCGATAAAGAATTCTGGTGTACCATCGTCATCTTTCAGAGCAAATGAAACCAAATCGAGGTCTAACGCACTTCCATCTTTTGTTGTACTCTTTACTTCTTTCCTAGACTGCCCTGTTTTGTCAAGTTCATCATATATACTTGAAAACACATCCTCTCCTAGATGAATTGCGGGAGTCTTTTCCTCCAATTCCCCGTCTGAATATCCTAACAATAATTCGTGAGCTGCATTCTGTTCAAGATACTTCCCCGTCGCGTCTAGGATTGCAATGGCTTCAATGGAGTTTCGGACTATTCCCTTGTACAGGTCACGTTTCTTTTCTGACGTTCTAATTGTGCTAGTATCTTCAAAGGTGCACAGTACTTCATTGAGGTCCCCCTCTTCGTCGATTATAGGTACTAATTTGAATCGGAATGTAACTGATTTTTCCCATTTTGAGATGTACGGTAATTCATTGATGAGCGTTTTTCTCTCTTTGATACATTGAATTAGGATATCTGAAACTCCAATATTTCGTAGCGGTGGAAACGTTAACAGGTTGATCTTTTTAGTCGCTTCTTCAGAGGGTGAACCTAACAATTCTACCCCTGCTTTGTTTATCCTCTTGATGTTTCCATGAATATCACAAATCAATACACCGATTGGGGTTTCAGCGAATAGTGTCTTAATCATTTCTTCGGAAAACAAATTCTCATATTCATCTGGTTGTCGTGATTCACCTTTTTCAGCTTCTTTTCTGGGGGTTCCCATGACTCTAACCAGCTCTTACATATCTATGAATAAGCACATAATTGAGGATGTCCATCCATTATATGGAATTTCAGCTATATATTAATGCCTGATTTCTTAATATTTTGTCGAAAGATTGGGATTAAATCGAAAGAAGGTTTCCTGTATTAGGAACAATGTTCTCACACAGGGTCGAAATCATTTATACAGCCGGGCCCTACCCTAGCTTAAGTTTTCTAAGATTCTTCTCAAATATCCTTCAAGCACATCCATTTCCTCAGAATCAAATCCATGATAGAATAACTTGGTCATCTTTTCAGAAATCTTGGCTAGAGTATTTTGGAACCCCTTCGTTTTGTCCGTTATTCTAAGTATCACCTTTCGGCGGTCATTGACTGATTGGATCCTCTTGATATAACCCGCATTTTCAAGTCTATCCAATGTTTCTGCTAAGGTTGATTTTGGTATGAGTGTTTTCTTTACGACATCACCGAATGATATCCCATCATTATTCCAGATTGTGAAAAGGACTCTTCCCTCTCCATGGTTTAGTTTGATTTTGTGTTCCTTAAGCATCTTTGAGAATATCTTGTCAGCTTGATGGTTTACCTGCGTAATGAGAAATCCACCTTCGCGTACCTGGGTCACCATTAATCCCCCAGGGAAAAATCGAAAGTATTACTTCCAGTCCACCCCTTACCCAATTTTGGGATTAATCGAAGGACTGTGTGGTCAGGATCATCAAATCCCATTGGGTAGTAGTTCTCCCAACCGTCGTGCCATAAACTACGCTTGAGTTCAGGATCACTTACAATTTCAATATCGCCATTAACCATGAAACCTTTCCAGTCATCAGGGTTGCAGTAATACACAGATACCTTTGGATTGGCTCGAATGTGTTGCACTTTCCTAGATGACGTGTTCGTAGTGAAAATAACCTTGTACTCTTCTTGATTCTCCGAAAACAATGGTACCAACTTTGGCCACGTTTCCGAATTTCTTAGATTTAGCATAGCTGTGGTATGTGGATAACCCTCGGCGTCAATTGTTGTTAGATATGCTGCCTTTGATGTTTCCGTCAGTTGAAGACACATCTGTTTGATTTCTGCATCATTCATTTCTTAAACCCCATTTCGTTCGTATACGAACAATTAATCGTTCGGTTTCGAACTAATATAAGAATTCCTCTTGACGCATTTGGAGGACTCAGCTTGAAACTGGTTAGAAAAAGGGGAATCCGTTGTGAGGAAATACTCCCTCACACACGGTCAAAATCATTTATGCAGTTGCTTGTGTTTCGGAAAGCAAATTCTCTGCAATCTGATCGTATACTTCAGGGGGCATTACACCAACGAGCTTGTCGAGCTGTCTACCACTACCATCATCAAATACAACCTTCTTGCCTTCAGCGAAGACAATTACGCTTGGAACACCAGTGATCTGATTTATGCTAGAGAATTCCCTGTTATCTGGCGAATCTACGTCAATCTTGACGACGCGCAAACCTTTCTCTCCGTACTTTTCGTCAAGTTCTTCC
>Ga0114923_10001191_pt1 | contig 18410 bp, 16 predicted proteins | sample SumtaG_FD_89578 | JGI IMG/M metagenome (GOLD analysis project Ga0114923, IMG submission 89578) | Deep subsurface microbial communities from Indian Ocean to uncover new lineages of life (NeLLi) - Sumatra_00157 metaG | ecosystem: Environmental > Aquatic > Marine > Oceanic > Sediment | place: near...
CAGATGTTAATACTTCACCACCATTATAATACGAGTCGCCATTTGTGGTATCAAATATCCAGATGTCTTCATCAGTTGGGTCAATGTTTAGTTGCATGTCACCAATAAGTACGTGAATATCTGCACCGTGTGGGTATGTAACTCTATCTAGACTGTATGATGCAAAGTCATCCATTGTTTCTGAGTAGGTAAGCTGAACTACTTGTTCAGTAATACCGCCATAGATTACATCAATGTCTGCAGCATCAGTAAAGACAAATGTTTGGATAAATGGCCAATCTGATTCGTCAGTAAGTCCGATTTGTCCAACTGTAGGATTGTCGTCTACGTCTAGAGCGTTACCACCCTCATTAGTGTTTAGATCTTGTGCTTTATTGATTACAGATGCACCACAATAGATGACGTCATCTGCGTTTACAGAGACACCATCAGGAGTACAAACTGTACCAAAGTCAATTGAGGTTATGGTTTCTGTTGCTATTGCCATATTTCGGTCAGCAACATATGCATACCATGATCCATCATCGCCTTGAGCCATGATTAGATCTTCACCATCAATTGTAACGTCTGGTTGACCATTTGATTCGTCAGTTTCACCAATATTTGGATCACTTACGATAATCTCTAGGATCATCGGACCACCAAATGAATTGCCAGATGCTTCGTTTTCTGCGGAGACAAATAGGTTAGCGTTGGCTGCATGTGCGTCTGGCGTAAAGCCAGGAAATGCAAATGTCATACCACCTGCTAGCATGATTGTCATTAGCGTAAGACTAGTTATTTTTCGTTGTATTTCGTTATTCATGTTATTGAGTTTTTATTAAAAAAATTTCTATATAAAGAAGATGAATGATTGATCTATTATTTCATTGAGGCATAGGACCACAATTCAGTTAATGCTCTGAAATTACAATTATTTCTAGTTGGAACATTTATCTCGTTTAGTGGCTTGTCTTTGCATTGGTATTTTTCATGTGGTGTAATTCTATCAAATCTATCCTTAGAGATTTGCTTGTATTCTATGCCAAATTCATCAATCCAAATATGATTAACTTTATCTGTTCTAGTTAGAGTCAACCACAAATTATCTATTTTCTGGTTTGTCTTTTTATTATATAATTCATATGTTGGAGGCTCATTTAGTGACTCACCTACTACTTGAATACCTTCATTAAAGTAAAAGTTCTGACTATTTCGTGGTGTATCTCTAACATTTACTACCATAATATGATTAATTGTTGGCTCTCGATAAGAATACTCTAAAATAACTTTGAGACAAGATAATGAAGAAGAGTCAACTGCACATTTTACAAGATGAGATGTAGCATTAACAGAATTGTTCTCTATTAAATTATCTTTGTCATTGATGGTTATCTCGTCAGTTTCTATATTGCCACTAGTTCTATTATTGAATATGGGAACTTCAATTAATACTTCAAAAGTAGTTAGTGGCTGTCCTATTTCTTCTCCACCTAGACCAAACTGAGCCAGTTTGATATTGCGAGCACCATTATTCTCATAGATGATTATCTCTACTGTGTTAGTCTCACCTACTGTTGCGTTGATTAGTGGAAATGGTGTATACCATTTGTCTACTTGTACTGTATTAGCATTATAGGAAAATCCATTATCCACTATTCTTTTGTAATTTGTATCTAGTCCTAAAGTTGGTGCAACACAGTCAGCACAGCCTCCCTTTCCAGATTTCTTTGTTACTGGCTCAGAATCTGTTACTAGATTACCCCCACCTAAAACAAATGTAGAAAATCCAGGTGTTGTTGCAGTGGCAATATTGTTTTCGGTATCAATTATAGTAGATAAAGCAACCCATGCTCCATCTGTGAATCGATAAATAATAAGGGATGATTCATCGAATCCATCAATATCTTCATCAGAGTATTGTATAGTTAGTGTAACATCAGTTAGTGATTCATCTGAGGTAATATCATAAAAAGCACCAGCAAAAGTTACTGGAAGTGCTATATCCTCAGGATTTAATGTATATTGTGTTATAATTACAGTTTTAGGATCAGCACTAGCATTATTAATTTCAACTAAAAGATCATTCAAGTCAACATCAAACGTTGTATCACTTGTAGTTGTAGATTCAATGACTATTACCTCTATGGTTCTTTCTACTGTAGTAGCATCATTTCCAGCAATATCTGCACAATCATAAGTTACTTGGTGTGTTCCAAGTGATGTAGTATCAACTGGAAGTCCTGTAGTAATAACAGGGATATCTCCATTAAGATCATCAGTACAAGTAGCTCCTAATTCGTTGTATGGATCATTTTGGAATATTTGTTGTGGATTATCACCAACAAGTTCAATGATTGGAGCTGTGGTATCTGGACTATATCCTTTAAAGATGTCAACTTTTCTATCAATATTATTAACTACAAGTATGTTATCATTAGAGTCAACTGCAATTCCATATGGTTCCATAAGTGCATCACCGGCTCCATTTGTACCAGTACCATCAAAACTAGTGATAAATGATCCATTCGAATCATATATTTGAACTAGATAGAGAAGAGTATCACCTACAATTATGTTATCATAAGAGTCAACTGTAACTGCATATACTCTCAGAAATTCCTCACCGTTTCCATTGCCACCCCAAAAACCCTTAATATATGATCCATTCGAATCATATATTTGAACTTTATTGAGTCCAGTATCACCTACAATTATTCTATCATTAGAGTCAACTACAATGTCATCTAGAGATTGAAATGCATCACCGGCTCCATTTGTACCAGTACCATCAAAACTAGTGATAAATGATCCATTCGAATCATATATTTGGATTATACCGCGAGTAACATCACTTACAATTATATTATCATTAGAGTCAACTGCAACTCCAGATGCATCATCTAATAAGATACCGTCACCATCTGTACCATCAAAACTAGTGATAAAATTTCCTGTATCATCATATATTAGAACACCAAAGACATTAAGAGTAGTTGTAATTATTCTATTAATAGAGTCAAATGCAATTCCAATTGCAATATTACCATCAAAGTCAGAAATAAATGATCCATTCGAATCATATATTTGAACTATACCGTTTCTAGCATCAGCTACAAGTATGTTATCATTAGAGTCAACTGCAATTCGTCTTGGAGACGAAAATCTCTCACCGTCTCCATCTGTACCATCAAAACTAGTGATAAAATCTCCAACTTCAAATACAGTTGTAGTATCTGGTACAAAAATAAAGGGATAGCCTTCATAGATTTTAACTTTTTTTACATCACCACCACTATCATTTACAAGTATTCTATCATTAGAGTCAACTGCAACTCCATATATAGTCACAAATGACTCACCGATTCCATTTGCATCAACACCATTAATTCTATTAAGAAATAATCCTGTATCATCAAAGATTTGAACTACTCTTTCATCAGTATCACTTACAATTATATTATCATTAGAGTCAACTGCAACTCCATATGCAAAACTAAATCTGGTACCGCCATCATTACCATTAAAACTAGTGATAAAATCTCCTGTATCATCATATATTAGAACTAGATCGAGATTAAGATCACTTACAATTATATTATCATTAGAGTCAACTGCAACTGCATATAGACCAGTAAATTCCTCACCGTCTCCATCTGTACCAGAACCATCAATACTAGTGATAAAATTTCCTGTATCATCATATATTTGAACTAGATTTAGACCACTATCACTTACAATTATTCTATCATTAGAGTCAACTGCAACTCCAACTGGACTTTCAAATGCGGTACCGAGATCATTGGTATCAGTACCATCAATACTAGTGATAAAATTTCCTGTATCATCATAGATGTTAACTTTAGTGACAAGACCATCAGCTACAAGTATGTTATCATTAGAGTCAACTGCAATTCCAGTTGGAGTAGCAAAGTCCTTACCGTCTCCATCTGTACCATCAAAACTGAGGATAAAATTTCCTGTATCATCATAGATGTTAACTAAATCGGATCTAAGATCACTTACAATTATTCTATCATTAGAGTCAACTGCAACTGCATATGGAGTACTAAATAGGGTACCGAGATCATTGGTACCAGTACCATCAATACTAGTGATAAAATCTCCAACTTCAGCATAGGAATTAGGAAATAAACTAACTAATGACAAACCCAATATCATCACTATTACAATGAGAGAACTATTCATATTGAATCTAATTTGTTCTTCCTTTTAACAATTTCTATTTAGAACGATATAAATACCTAATAATTACTATATGATGATCATATTCAAAAATAAATAGATTAGATTCTTTTGTGAATCTTCTCTAGTTTGGTTATTATTTGTGAGATATTCTTCTTTATTCCCTTTGCCTCTCCACGAATGTATGCCCTAGCCATCTGATTTACATCAGCACTAATTCCAGACATATTGTATAATACATCGATTTTCTCTTTTCGTGTTTCTTCGTGAGTTGCCATCTATTTCACCAGTTTGATGTGTGGGTGTAATTTCAGATATTCAAGCTCTGCTCTATTTAGAGGATCAACACAATACAAATCATAGTGTCTTCTCATGTTTGATTCTCGTCTAGCCATTGGAACGAACAGTACACCATTTTTAGCTTCATTGTAATAGATGCCTTTAGTTCCTTCCATAGAGTAGATGTATTGGGTTTTACCTTTTCGTAGAGTTCTTCGGGAAGTCTTTGTGGCAACCAGAATCATCTGTTTACCATTTATTCTTTTGATAGGTGAGGTATATGTATCACGATCTGCGACTTTGGAAAAGTACATTAGATTTGGTTCTCCGTAGTATCTTTTCCTGGCGGTAAATCGTTTTCATCATCTATCGGTTCTGGTTCTACTTCAGACAAGTTATGTGTGATTTTTTCCTTTACTGCTTGTGCAGCTTTTTGTCCTTTTCGTACTGCTGCATCCATGCCCATTACTAGACCAATCTGACCTACTACTGCTGCTAATTGTAGTGTCTCATCCATATCATCAGGTAATGCCTCAATTACTGGTGCGACTAGTCCGATTGATGTTACTATACCTAGCATGAATGTTGTTGCTGCTAAATTTGGATTGAACTCTTTCCAGCTTTTACCTAGCATTCCAGTAAGTATTCTGTATAATACTCCAATGGTGCAAATTGCAACTGTAACAAGAACAGGCTCGAAACCTAATACTTGCAAAGGGTGTCCTCTTTTTTGATGTTATTTTTACTCATTATATTTGGTAAAAATATCCAGACTTATGAGAAGTATTTTGAATCACTATCTATAAGATCCTTGTATGTTTTCTCTAGATCCTCTATCTCATCTATTTTTTCTGGGTGCAATTGTTTTGTTTCCTGTACCTGTCTTCTCAATACAAACGCTGTAGCCTTTTTCATTAGCTTCATATCTTGAGCTTGTCTATGAACGCATTTGTATAAAATAAACATTGAAGTTGCTGCACCAATTATTGCTGCTATAATTAGTCCGCTTAGCACTTCCATCATGAAATTAGTTTCCAATGTTAGTTCTCACATGTATAATTAGATATTTGTAATTTAAAGAATTATCAGTCTAAATTAGATATTGGCTCCACAATTGCCTTTGCAAGAGCTAGATCAACACACTCTAAGATAAAACCAACATTTCTATTATTTTCTGGTTTTTGTGGTGGTTTATCTGCAAATATTTTCTTGAATTTTTCTAGTGAATCTTTTGATACTTCTATAGTGGATTCTCCTTTTTGTCTTGCCTTTCTAATATCTATGGTAATCTCATTGTATATTGAAAACAAATTACTTGATGGAATTGCAGTATCATCAAAAAGAGTAGTAATGATATTACCTAATACTGATATTGGAAATTCTTCAATTCTTTGCTCCATTTCAATATTGTTTTTAATTCCAAGCTGGGCTGCACTTGCATTACTTACTAGTCTGACAGGTTTTCCAGTATTAGGATCTATCATAGGCGTATCGATATTTAGTTGGATAATATCAGACAATACCTAGTATTTGTTAGGCTTGATAAAAAGAACTATTTAGTATTCTTTATTAATTGAAATTAGTTCTAATTAACCTCTCTGGACAGTAACAGTTGTTACACGATGTAGTTGGAGTGTTTGTCCAGTTCTAAGTACAGTAACATTCATGGTCAGAAACTTTAATGCTTCTAGTGGGAATGGTTGGTTTGGTTGTAGCCCCTCCCCATTATCTGCAATTTGGAATGTTAAAGGATCTGCTTGATCTATTGTACCATCAGCAACAGTACTACCACCAACTAGAACTGTGCTGAAATCCAATCCATTAACTATCTTATTATCCCACATTTCAAAAAGAGAATGAGTTACTACAAATGGATTTGTATTATCAACTGTTGATTGAGTAAGACGAATAAATCTAAAGTTTTCATCTGTACTTGTTACCTTTTCAAGAACACCATCAGTTAAAGTTCCTGATGAAATGGGAGTAAAAGTTACTAAATCATTACTACCTTCAAGGTTGAATGTAATAGCAGGTGTACCTGATATAATGTCTGTTTGAAGATTTGCAGAGAAATCTCTCAAAGCAATATCTGAAAAATCTAAAATAGTTTGTGATGTTGCAGCTAAATGTGTTGCTTCTACTTCATCAAATGAATCTAAATTACCATCTACCATATTACTTGTAGCAGTCCAATCACTAGAATCAACAGTTGGTGTAGTGCCATTGAAATTTTCATAGATTAGGAAAAAAGCACGATATTCATCAGATGATAAATTTGATATGATTACTTTGGCTTGGAACATATTAAATGAGCCAGTAGCGAATGTTTCGGGAATTGTCTGTGAAAGAGTTTGTGTTATTCTTGATACGAAATTACTATTGACATCACGAGTTAAAACTTCTAGTGTTGATGTGCCAAAATTAATTGGGTATTTATTAATAAAACCACCATCATGTACATATAGAAAATTACCTTTTACCTGTGGCAAACCATCAGCTTGAGTAAAAGTTGCTATTGTGGCATTATTTATATCTCGTATTTCGTATTGGTCACCAGTTTGTAATATCAAATTATCACCAATTGTAATTACATTGTCAGCAGCTGAACCAGTGTTGCTAAGAACATTTAGATTAGTACGATCAAATTTTACTAAATCATTTGCATCAAAGTCTAGAAGATACACATCATCATTCAAGTCAAATACAATAGTTTTTGACAATGGAGGAACATTGCCAAGAGCAAAATCAACTCTAGCTACTGTTATGACTAAAGAATTATCTAATTTAGTTATGCCAGAGTCATTTGGAGGATTTGCATATGAAGTGGCAAATACTTCATCTAATGAATTGATACCTATTCCCCAAGCTTGAGGTTGACCGCCAGAATTTATGTTAGTGCCATTACTGAAAACTCCTAGATTAGAATATTTTTCAACAATTGCAACACTAGCGTTGCTAGAAACAATAAAAACATCATCATTTGAATCTATGGCAATGGCTGCTGTCTTAGTGGCAACTACATTGGTAGTAAATGATAAAAGAAATGCTCCACTACTATCAAATTTTGAAATGTTATTAGTAGAAATAACTACAAAGAAATTACCATTTGAATCTACTGCAAATGCGTTAGCACCAGCATTTGTAAAAAAATTAAATATTGATGTTTCTACTGGTACTGTTACAACTTGCACTTTAGAGTTAATGTCTCTTACAGCATCAGTGGCATAATCAAAAATTGTTTCTTTTGCTATTGTATTTGTAATCTCTAGAGTCGTTGGGTCTGCTTCAAACTGTCTGTCAATTATTTTAGCAGGCTCTGGGAAAGGTGTTGATGTTACTATTGGTGCATCATAAACAAAATTACTATTATCAAAGACTCTCATTCCTATGACATCTAGTGAATTAGGTGTAGCAGGAGCTTCAATATCTGTTGTAAATGTTCCAATAAAATCTTTGAATTTAGCAGTAATGTTGGCAATAATACTTGTAGCATCACTCTGACCAAAAACTGTACCAATATCATTTAGTGCAGTATTAGTATTTCGAGTCTCAAGCATAACTTCAAGATCTCCTCCTTCAACATTGAATCCATCTTTGGATACAATTATCTCACCTCTAGCCAAATCGTCCTCTATCTGTGTTTCTGTAAATGTTGGTGCAAATTGATGGCTCATACATTTCACTCACCTAATAATTCATCTGTTTCTGTCCAAGACATGAAATATGTTAGGTTATTTTGTATTTTAAGAACTTATTAAGTAAAGACAATTGATTATTCTAAGTTAGTGCATCTCTAGTCCAGCCACCTTCAGAACCCCAATTGCCGTCTGCTTGTTTGAAAAATAATGTTAAAGTGCCACTACCATTATCAAACATGCCAAGCGCACCTTTATGATCTCCAAAAAATCCATCAGCTTGAGCTGCTGTAGTGGGGAGAGTTGCCGATACAGGGATTGCCAACATGCCAAGAGTTCCCACTGAAAAACTAAGATTGTCTTGAACTACTATTCCAAGTTGATTTAATGCAGGGAATATTTTAAGAGAAGTTGAACCAGTAGGAATTTGAAAAGCTAAATCAGAACCTATTCTAGCTGGAAACTCTACAAATGTTCTAGCTGAAACAGTTGGAGATCCTTGAATCTGGATAGCAGTAATATTGTTAATACCATCAGCCCGTACTCCAATGAAGAGAGCACCTGCATCAGTCTGATCTATAATCGTTGATCGGATGCGAGCATATGTTGTTGTTGTTGGTGTATCAAGAACTTTGAAAAGTATATCTCCTATACTATCTGCTGCCTGACTTGTGGAATCTACTTTTAACAAAGAGAATTCGGCAACATCTGAACCAGTTTCGCTTGTTTTGCTTACAGTTAATGCTCCTTGAGATAATTGTAACATAGAGCTAGTAACTCCATCATCTAATAATTTGATGGTCGCTCTTCCTATTTCTGCAATATTTACATTATTTTCTATATCAATTTCAAAAGAGCCATATGGAACTTCAGAACCTATGCTATTTTCTGCTCGAAAGTTGAGTATTCCAACTATATCATTATTAGCAGTTGATGTATCATTTCTTACCAGTCTAAAAACAGCTTCATCTCCATCTTGATCTGATTTTAGAACGGCTGAACCAAAAAAGGAGTGAAGAATATTTGTATTAATTATACCAGCTCCTCCTTCTATTGTATAACCTGTTTTATCTGAGCCTTTGGTGAAAATTGCCTCTGACCATAATCCACTTTCTACGCCAGCAGTAACATCACTGATAGTTGAAAACTGTGTTACATAATTAAGGACAGTATCATTTGCTGCGTTATTTCCTTTATGGAATGTAATTGCGATTATTTGGGATGCTGCACCAGCTCCTGTATTTCTAAAATATTCTGTTATCCAGTTTGCAGAGTTAGCTTGATATTGTACTGTATCTGGTTCCCATTCAACATTTGAATCAGGTGTGCCGTCTAAACGTAATCTTAGCTTACTTGGTGCATCATCATCAAGAATTGTAAGAGATGAATTTCCATCTATGAGACTAGATGGAGTTGCTACGTCACTTAGATTTATGAGTGTATTACCTGTAAATACCTTAACATCTACACCATTTCTTCTAAACTCACCATTAACATTTGGATCTTCTGCTGAATCTGCAAAGAACAATTGTTCGTTAGCCTGTAATACATCAGTAGCTATAACTGCAAACATTGAGAGCTGACCTTGGTTTGATCCAATTCTTGTAATAGATGCTAGTAGTTCGCCTGCTGCTCTAAAAGCATGAATATCTGATGTTAGTCCAACATTATAATTTAGTGCTGATAAGGTATTATCAAATGAAATTCCAGTCTCTACACTTGGAGAGAATGCTACTGCTCTATCAAATTGAAGCTGCCCTATTGTATTTATGATATTTTGGCTCATGTTAATTACATGAGTTCCTTCAATGGTTAGACCTACACTATCCTCAAATGTTGCAATTGGAGTAATGACATCTTGTATGCTAAATTTTCCACCAGATGCAGTAGATAATACCAATCCAAGAGTGACATCACCTGAAATACTACCTCTTGCTATACTTCCAATATCTACAATTTGAACTGCTGCAAGATTTGTTAATGACTGGGAACCAGCATCATGGTTTGCAGTCCAAGGACCAAAGAACTCTCCTGTATCAGATAGATTAACTGTCCCTCCTCCTGTATTTGCAAACAAATCCACACCATCAGAAAAAAGAGAGATTGATGCGACTGGTGTAGCAAGATTATCAATAAAATCTAAATGACCAATATTTGACATTCCATCACCTGCTCCCTTTGCTACAATATCAGCAACTGCTTGAAAGTTAGCCCAATCAGCACTAGATGAACCAAAAAATATTTGCTTCCCAGATGTAAATCCTAGAACTGTACTAAATGCGGCTTGGATAGTAAATACTGTTGTACTATCAGGAGTAGTATCAATGTTAGATAACTCATCAGGATTATCAAGTAGTGGGATTGTTGGAACATGTCCACCCACTCCATCTTGTGTAAAATAGATAGTACACAAAGCACCAGCTGCAGGAATATTAGTCAAGTCAACTTGTAAATCATCAGAGAGTATTATAGCACGAAAATGACGATCAGAGTCTGCAAAATCTATAGTTGTCGAGACTGTTGGACTTCCCGTATTTAATTCTGGAAAGTCAATTGGAAATGCTACACCACCGGTTCCAGTTAGGAGAATTTTATAGGCTCCACCACTTATTCCTGTTTCTGCCTCTGAATGTTTTACTAGTATGAAAAATTCTTCATCACTGATTGTAATATCACTACTAGTTAGAATATTACCACCTGATTTTATAACAAGTACCTTGTCTTTTTTTACAGTGATTTTTATTTTTGCTCCATCCTTTGCTGGACCTTGAATAAATCTCAAGTCTATCGGTGTTGATGTGTGATCAACTATTATCATTGAAGATATGAGATTTATCTTATCAAATACTCCAGTTGGTGTTCCTGATTCATCATTTTCTGTTATATTATGGACAATTGGTTCATTTGATCTTACGCCTCCTGCATCACCTGATGCATCATTTCTTTGTCCTAGAGTAGAATCAATTGATGGAGCATCATTTCCACTAACTGAGTTAAGCTGAGAGTCTATAATATCATCTAGTTGTCTTTGCAGTTCGTCTATCTTTTCATTATCTGCTCCTGTCTCAAATACCAATCATATCACCTATGTAATTACAAACTTCCTTACCAGAAACAAGTTAGTATTGAATCCCTTATTATCAAATACATTCTCTTTTTGTGCAACTACACTGGTAAGTGTTCCACCTGGAACCCTTGATCCAGTTTCGGTTATTTCCTGACCATATTGTATATCCAAATCACCGCCAGCTCCAACATGTCTCTCATTTGGATAAAAGTCATTTTTAATTACCCTTGCTTCTCCCTTTGCCCTAGCTGTAAGATAATCAACTTCATCTTGCATTTGAATCCAGTCAGTTCTTGGATCATCTACTGATGTAGTTGGAAATATTGCATAGCCTTCTTTTACATAATATTCCTCATCTATTGCAAGATTGACATGATCAATACTTGATGCATCTGTTACAAACGCACCAACATCATTTCCATTAAATATATCATCAATAAACTCCAAAATATCAGGGATTAACTGAGTTCCAGCTTCGATATATCTATCAATAAAGTTCTGATAACATCCAGTATACATTCCAGTGTCATTGTATGATCCTTTCATGAATGTTCCCCAAGAATCGTTTCGTCTAAATTCGTATCTGACTCCTGAAAATTCCTTTTCCTTTATGAAAAAATCAAATGGTAATGTAAAACCTAGAACCTCTGCAAGCTCATCTATTCTGTTATAGTATAGATTTGTTGGACCAAATGGAGGAAGTGAAATATCTATTGTTGTGTATTCATTATTTTCAGGTATTGAATATTCTTTGAAAAAGAATCTTGAATTACTATCTTTTCTCCAATAAATCATAGGTATGTTTTTCTTGCCTTTTGATTTTTCTGTCTCGTCTGAACTTCTAAAAATTCCTATTCTTGGTTTGAAACTATGTGATGAAATTCTACCCATATCTTCAGAGTCTAATCCACGATTATACCCAATGAGTCCTATATGGTTACGATTCAGATTGATATGATCAATATGTGGATTTGACGGAAAGTTTTCTCCATTTCCACCATATATTCCACCTAAATTGGTACTTGCTGAATCGCTAATTGGTGTAGGATAAAATTTGTTATACCATGCGCCTCTGCTTGTTCTATTATTGTCTTCTCCTAATTCCAGTGAATCCTTCCAATCAAATCTCTGCTCTGTTGCTTGTCCTGGTACTCCACTAGATCCTTTTACCAATCTCATTGAACGTACTAGATGGATAGGTGCTGGCTTTGCATTATCTGCTATAGTCCAAGTCGTGATCCAATCTATACCATCAAATCTTAATGCTTCGCCTGTTTCATGGTTTAACGGAATCATCTCATCAGTTACTGGATTATCTGAGAATCTAAATTCTGATGTAATTCCTTGGAATACATCTCGAGCAAATTCTGCAATCTGGTTTTCATGTCCTACAAATATTCCTGTAGGTGATGTTCCAACTAGAACTCTAAATCCATCATATACTTCTCTGCCAAGAACTGATGGAGGATCATTTTCTATTCTTCTGATACTTTTTCCAGTTACTATCTTGAATCTGTCTGTATAGTCTGGAATATCATTTAGTATTCTCTCATAGTTCCAATCAACGGCATATCCTTCATATCCTGCTGGTGGAGAAACATTATCTGCAAGATCTACTTTTGCATTATCTAGATCATTTGTGAATGGCGTATATGTAGTGAATCCTGCATATCTATCAGCTGGTCTTGCAAATTGTGTTGACGTCCAGTTTGCACTTAGATTTGGTGTTGTAGTAGATGGACCATTAGCAGTATTTGCAAAGAAATAGTTTATTGCGCCTCCTGTCTCAAATGTTACAACTTCGTTTACCTCATAAAATGCATCTACGCTAAATGGTGGAATTACTGTAAAATCCTCAAACCAGTTTGGATTATCCTCATCAGGAGTTGTAGAAGATGTAACATCAAATGATGCAGTGAAAAATCTAATTATATTTGGACTAATTATATTATCTGTAAGTTTTACAACATCACCTTCTAGATATTCTTGAAGTGGTACCCATTCAGATCTATTTGATGCGTGAATAAAGCTTGATGCAAATCTTGCATGTTCCATTCTTAGTGAGCCTGCACGATTTCCGAATTTTACAAGTGCAATTTTCTTTCTCTTTTTGTTTGATGTTAGTAGAGTTTTATCGTTTGGTGATCCTTCCTGTGGATTATCTGGATCTATTGTTACTCCTGAATCATTAAGTCCAAATTCCTGAAAGAATATCTGGACAACGTTTGTAGCGAAAGGATCTGCGAATGTATGATAGAAAAAGTTTCTAAATACTCCCCCTAACGGACCAGATTCCTCTATTCTATCCATTACATCATCAAGTAATTGTCCGATTGGTTTCGGTGATGTAGGTTTATAGTCAAACTGTAATGATTCGTTATCTGGAATATCAATATCTGAATCATCAAATGCTAGTGTAACATTTTGTGATCCTCCCTGACCGTTATTATAAGTTAGAACATTGATAACTCTCTGTTTTGGATTTACTAGTTCATCATTTAATCCACATCTGGTTTCTTTTAGTGCATTATACGCAATACTTTCAAGTGGTATCTGCATTATTTCACCTAAATCTGGATCATCTGTAAATGTTGGAGTAGATAATCTATATCTTTGAAGCTCAGATGATCTTCCAACTTGCTTCATCTCTATCTCTATAAGATATTTGTCTGGTGCATCCTTGTCTACTAGAATCGGTGCAGTTCGTACAAACTTTCCGTCAGTTTGTATATACAAAGACAGTACTGCAGATGGAACCAACCCATCTCCTGCCTTCTCTGTAATTCGTGCTACAAATAATGGCTCTAAAAGATCACCATCAATCAAACCGCCTTCTGTAATTCCAGTAGGAGTAAATTCGGTTTTATCAATTATTCTTACAGTAGAATTTTCATAGTCATATGTCATGCAGTACCACCAAAACTAACAGTCACAGAAAAATCAAAAATTTCTTTTGTGATACCGATGTGTTTTCCAGTCCTATTCATTATCATTAGACCTTTAGTATCATCAGGATCAATATTCAAATAATCAGGACCATTAGGATATAGTATTCCAAAATTTCCTAGTACGTGAAAATCATCACTTTGTACAAGTTTTGTAAAATCAAATAGTTTATCTTCATTAGAAGAACCAACAATAAAATTTCCTGAAAGTGTAAGAATCCATCCCTTGAATCCCTCATCTGTCTGGATTAGTTTTCTTCCTCCTGGTTTTGGTGGAACCTTTCTTACGATATTATTATCCCATGACTCATCTATTCCAGAAGCTAGATCATCAGGTGGAGTGAATAGTAGTTTCTGTGCAGCTGGTAAATTATTAGGATCTGGAACTGCAGTTTGATCAGTTGTAGGAGTACGGAAAAATAATAATGCATTTGCCATTATTTACCAAGCTCCTGAGAAACATATCTTACATGCTCATATTGTAAATTCAAAGTATTTGATGATTCTGGTGCTTTTTGTACAATTCTTAGATCAGATGTCAGAAACTTTGTACCGCTTCTAACATCAGTTACATAATCAATATCTACTATATTCTTCTCTCTCTCTGTGATTTTGAGTTTAGTTGAGAATATACCTCCCCTATCAAACTGCTCAAAGTATTGTGGAATAATAAAAGATACTATAGCTGCTACTGCAATACCAAGAGGGCCAAATCTTGATGCGATTCCACCAAAAGCACCTAATGCTCCTGCTGGAAGTGATCCAGCATTTAGAAATGATTTAGCTCCTTCTAGTTTGTCAACTATCTTATCTTGGAACTCATTTATTTTTTTAGCTGCCTTTTTTTGTTTCTTCTCTAATATCTTAATTTTCTTTTGTAACGCAGTAAATGCGTTTTGTGTCCTTCCTGATGTTACTGCACCTACTCTAGTCTGTGCTCTTTGTTGTTTTTTTGGTAATACCTCACGTTCTCCTGCTTGAATTAATTGTGATGGTCTGCTAAACGTAAGTTGTCGTTTTACTTTCTTTGCTTGATCAGCGAGTAGTTTAGCCTCTTTTAGTTTCTTAGCTTCTTTTACAAGTTGTCTTGTATCAATTAGTCGAAGTTCTACTTCTTCCTCAATGATATCAACCATATTTTATTTTAAAATTACAACACAAAAAGAACTATTTTATGATCTCAGAGTCTTTCTAATCCATTTTGCAGTTTCTGTTTTCAGTCTTTTTTGTACTTTTTTGGTTTTCTTTTCTATCGTATCTTTTACATTTCTTTGAGCTGGAAATACAGGAATATCTACTTTTTTTAAAAATTTTTGCTCTCCTTCTATAATTGGTGTAAGATGAGGTCTTGGTCTATCTGTTGTTGGCTCTGGTGCTTTTATAGTATATGCCTCTCTGCCATCTTCAATCATTACAGCTACTGCAAATCCAGTATCAGAATCAGTATATGTAGATTTTATAGTAAAAAAGAAACTGTTTCCAAGTATGATTATATTATTATCTAAGAACGTTTCATTAATTACTTTTTGAGATACTCCCTTTGATCTCATCTTATTATGAATCTCGTCTACTATTTCCTCGTTAATTATAGTAGTAAGTGCAGATATCGTAAATGGTTCATACTGTAATTGTATCTGAGCCATCTTTGATTCTAGCTCTTGTATATCCTTGTCAGTTTTTACTATGATTTTATTTCCCTTGAATGTTAGTGCCAATTATGTTGTATCTCGTACATATGTAATTGTATTAGGTAGTATTCTTCCTTCAGTATCTACAAATACATCTCCATCCTCATTAATTCTTGGCTGAGAGATTCTTTCTAATTCATATGTAAAGTTTAATCTCATTGTTTTGTCTGCTGAGGCTTCATCTTTTGCAAATGATACGCAAGATACTGCAACCTGAACAGAATTTCTTAATTCTTTTTCTTTTATGTAAAATGATATTGTATTAACATCAGTAGATGGACTAGCAGTATCTACTTCATCGGTAGTTAGTACAATTCTTTGTAAATATCTATGCTGAGATATTTCAGGCGTTAAGAATAATTGTCCATCATCAGATATTCTATCCAGATTAGGCCAGTTAAAATCTGGTTCTGAGGATTGAAGTGATTTTAATCTTAATCTATCACCTCCAGATATTATCTGAACAAAGCTATCATAAACCTGTGCTCTGTCAACTAGTGAACTTCTATCTAAATCTGCCATGAACTATTATTAATTAATCAAGTTAAGAGAATTATGCAGTAATTTTATCTGCTTGCAGGATAACCGTACGGATTCCATCAAATCGTATAGAATCTCTTTGAAATACAAGCTTTGCGTTATATGTTCTATCACCACCAGGATATTTTAGTGTCAATGCAAGTTCGTTATCTGCTGTGATTAGTGTCTCTATACTCTCGTAAGTTGTAGTATCATATTCATATTCAAAGAATCTAGATCCTACGTTTGCACCCTTTGATATTTTTGTATCGCCAATATCATTTTGTACTCCTGTAGAGTTTCTTCCTTCGTCTCCTGTATCACTAATTAGTGTAAGATCACCAAAGCCAGGAATATTAATTATTGATGTTTCTCCTATAGTGGCAATTAAAATTAGACTGATTGAGGTTATTAGTTGTCCTTTTGTTTTTGTGTCCCAAGGAATCTCATTAATTATTGATCTTGTAAATATCTCATCAGTTCCCGGATTTTCAGGATCAGAGTATTTAGGATCAGCCTCTAGTGTAGTTCTTAGATTAGAAAGTAAAGTGTATAGTTGTTTTTGTGATTTCTCTGTCTTTTCTTTTGATACTGCTAGTAAGACAATTTCATACTCTACTGTATTAGATGGTATACTTGTACTATTTTCTACTCCATACGGATAACTTGTTTTTTGTGTAGAGTTTCGTGTAGTGACATAAACGGCAGGTTTTTGCGTTATTGACATTTTATCATTATTATTTGGATCTCCAAAATTAACTTCACGTAATAATCCAACTGTTTCGCCATCATCAAAAACTGCAGTATCTTTTTTAATTACATCAATGATTCTCTGAATATTCTTATTATCATCAATAATTACCATCCTAACTCACCCAAAATACAAATCTTTCTGATGTTTGAAATTCGTCATTAGTTGATAGTTTCACTTTACCGGCATATTCCCAACTACCTATCAAATCTAAAATTGATTCGGTTTCAGGAGTAGTATTTGTATATGTAATGAAAAAATTTCCACTAGCTGCTGGTTCTTCTACTAGTGTAGCAGTTTTTTCAAATCTTGTTCCATCTGGTTTGTAAAATACAATAAATTGTTCTACAACATTTGATACATCAATATTATCATCAGAAACACAATCTACAAGTTTTACTTGGAATTTTGCACCAAGATGATCTAATGCAAAGACTGTTGCCACTATACACACAAATCCGTTTTGACTGATTCAGTTACACATAGATCTGCAGTTACTGTCTTTGTCGCTGGTGTAACAGTTGATGCAAATCCTGCAAAGTTTGAGCCAAAATTTGAACCAAACCCACCCATCTAGTTTACACTCCTTGAAATTTCTCGCCAAAATGCACCATCCAATATAACAGTTATAGTATCTCCTGCTGAAGCACCAAAGTTTCCTGCAAGAGCAAAGGGGAGTGTATTTACTGGTGGGGATGCAGTGTTATCATTAACACCTGAATTTGCATCAAATTGCAGTGTAACTATCGCCCCTGCCTGCCAGTCAGTAATGGTCATAAAGTCGATATTTGTATTACCTGTAATATCAAAGTAATTTCCATCATTACCCAATGTTATAGTTGCAGCACCAACAATATCTGCTCCTTGATTACCTTGAATTCTTCTAAAAGAAACAAATCCCTGTAAAACATCAAAAGAGAATTCAGTTATCTCAGTAATATCAAAAACAAACGAGTCTCCAGTATCAACATTAAACTCTAGTGTTGTACCTACTTGTTCTATTCTAGTATTGGCATCATCAAATTGTACGAAACCGCCACCCAAGTTTAGGTCATTTCCACTCATGAAAAGAGCATTTGCAGCAAAATCATATTCGATGGTATTGTTAATTCTGAGAGAGTGCCTTCCACCTGTGGCAACATCAATTTGTAAATCTGAACCTGATTGTTGAATTGAAGTGTTGGTATCAGTGAATGAAGTAACGCCTAGAGCTGTTAATGTATTGCCAGTAAAGTTTACGTCTGATACACTTATTACTAATTGGTCAACCAAATTAACTTTAAACTCAAAATTATCACCAGTAGGCACATTAAACCTCATGGAAGCAGCGACAGACCAGAG